>JACLAC010026432.1_pt1 | contig 25817 bp, 25 predicted proteins | sample 8027881 | NCBI WGS metagenome assembly JACLAC01 (sample SAMN15725517, study PRJNA655200) | protist metagenome | isolation source: fluorescence activated cell sorting (FACS) single amplified genomes of... | place: Spain: Blaines Bay Microbial Observatory, Mediterranean Sea | collected 2016-01-19 | reverse complement strand
CAAGAACATGGAACAACTTCGTTCTTCAGGCTGAAATGGTCTCAGAGCAAGGATTCCATTCTGCTCCTCGCGAAGACTTTCAACACTATATTGGCCAGCTTGGTATAGCACTAACAACACTAAGACCGTCTGGCACCATTCGTATCGGGGAAGATCGACTTGATGCGATTAGTATAGGAAATTTTGTTGATCCTGAATCCACTGTAAAAGTCGTACAAGTTGAGGGTGCAAATGTCTATGTAGAGGAAGTCTTAGTTTAATACAAGCCTTTCCATATATTCGTAAAACAAACAAATCTCAAGGAGTTTAAATTGAGTAAAAGAATCGGTGTCCTAACTGGTGGAGGTGACACCCCTGCTCTAAACGCTACGTTAAAGGGTATAGCCCTGGAAGCCGAAGAACTCGGTTATGAATTAATCGGGTTCATGGAAGGTTGGGCCGGTGTTTTGACTGGTGGCTCCTACGTTCGCCTCAATCCTGACATGGTTGATGAAAATCGAGGTGGGACACTATTGCAGAGTTCCAGAACTAACTTGCGTGCTTCTAACAAATTAGGAGAAGCTGTCGACAATTTGAAAAAGCTAAAAATTGACGCACTAATCCCAATAGGTGGAGATGACACCTTGAGCGTTGGTTCAGCACTGTCTGAACACTTCACTACAACTTTCGTAACCAAGACAATTGACAACGATGTTGGAATCAACTGCCCAGCAGAAGAAGCACTTGATTATACGAAGATTGTTAATTATTTTTGTCCTGGCTTTCCTAGTGCTGCTCACCTAGTTGCAAAATACGTTCACGATATCCGTACGACAGCCTATTCACACAATCGTGTCATTTTCGTGGAAGCCATGGGTCGCTATGCTGGATGGCTAACGCTTTCCGCAGCCTATGGTGGTGCAGACCTAATCCTAATTCCCGAGGTTACTTACAATCCTGATAAAATGGCCGAAGTGATAGAGAAACAATATCGGGACAAAGGCCACCTGATTATAGCTGTTTCAGAAGGGATTAGTGATGCTAATGGTGATCTACTCACTGAATCAGCAGAACTGGATAGCTTTGGTCATGCAAGGCCTGGAGGTTGTTCAGAAGTCATTGCTGATCATATGAAAAATCGAATACCTAGTTTATCTTCATCAGTATTTCGACATCAGGTTCTCGGTTATATGCAGCGCTGTGGTAGCCCAATACCAATCGACCGAGACACTGCCATCAAAGCTGGGAGATTGGCAGTCTCTGCTGTTGAAAATGGACAAGTAAACCACGTTTCTACTATCATGAGAACGGGTTTGGGGCTAGAACCGCATTTGCTCAATTTAGATCAAGTCTTGAAGCGCGGAGAGGATGGACACGTAATCCGGAGAGACACAGATAGCCGTTTCTACGAAGCTGAGAATTTCAGCATTTCGCCCGCTGGGATCGGTTATTTTCGCCCGATTTTTGGCGACATTCCTAGAGATCATATGGGGTTAGATCTAGACAAAACAACTATAGAGTGATAATCTGATAGGCAAAAATTCATATCGTACCACTACTTTACTCTGGTTGAGTTGGTTTTAATGCACGTAAGAAACCAATCACCAAATTGCCTGCCCCCCCAAATGAAAGCAACGGCTAGAACGGGGACACTCAGCTTGTTTTCAAATAACTCGCGAATTGTCTTACCCCATTTTGATTGTGGGTCTATCGACAGAAACGTAATAGCAGAGGAGAAGGCTAGCCAAATTAAACCTCGTAGTAATTGGGTTTGGCTGCTTTCTCCAACCCCTCTGTCAGGTAACTCGGAATCTCCTTCGATGTAACTGTTCACCTGCCAATTATTTTCTTCTACCATTCGTTTCACATGATCTGACAGGTCAGCCTGATCGATCTGGGTAAATATAGGCTGTATTTCTTGGAGTATAGTTGCTTCGCTTTTCCCTTCGTTGATTCTCAAACTAACTTCTGCTACTAATTGATTATAGAGTTCAAGCAGACGGTTATTATCTTCCGTAGGCCGATCTGGCTGTGGGTTAGCACTTTTATCTCGGTTGAAGGTTGCCAAACAATTATCCTATCCTTTTATACCTTGAATCAATTCTGTTGCAAAATTTCCGACACTCTCAATTATATTAGTTTCATTTCCAATATTCGACTCAATTTGGTCGATAATAGCACTTCCTACCACCACACCATCTGCTATATCCGCAATCGATCTAGCTTGCTCAGAGTTAGAAATGCCAAACCCGACACATATAGGTGTCTTCGTGTGTCTTCTCAATTCAGTAATCATGGGAACTACATCTGTTGAAATCTCTCTTCTAGTGCCGGTTACACCTGTTACCGAAACGCAATAAATGAAGCCACCTCCAGATTTAGCGATTTTTGTCATTCGTTCAACAGTGCTAGTTGGTGCTACCAAGAAAACGACCTTAATATCATACTGTGCTGAAAATCGTTGGATGGGATCACTCTCTTCGATTGGTAAATCTGGGATAATGATGCCATCTACCCCAACTGAACGAGCTTTGGTAAAAAATTCTTCTAACCCCATTACAAAGATCGGATTATAATATCCCATTAAGACTATTGGTACGTCAGTCTCTGTTCTTAGATCTGCTACCAGTTGTAATAGTTGACTCAGCGTTACCCCGTTCTCTAGTGCTCGCTCACTCGCTTTCTGAATGGTTGGTCCATCAGCAATAGGGTCTGAGAAAGGAACGCCGAGTTCAATAATATCTGCTCCCGCTTTATCTAGGGTTAAGACCAACTTTCGTGTAATATCGAGGTTAGGGTCTCCACCGCAAATATAAGGTATAAAAGCGGATTTCTTTTCTTGCTTCAACTTGCGAAACTTAGCATCAATTCTGTTCAAGAGAAACTCCTAAATAGAAATACCAAGAGCTTCAGCAATGGTATATACATCTTTATCACCACGACCAGACAAACACAGTACTATAGTTTCATCAACGGACATCTGTGGAGCAACTTTAGTCAGATAGGCTATAGCATGCGAGGTTTCTAGGGCTGGAATAATTCCTTCTTGGTGTGCGAGGAGTTGAAAACCTTCGACTGCCTCCTGATCCGTGATAGACACGTATGTTGCACGTCCACTATCGTGGTAAAAGCTGTGTTCAGGACCAACACCCGGATAATCAAGGCCAGCAGAAATCGAGTGGGCAGGTGTAATCTGTCCCTTGTTTTCTTGCAACAGATGACACTTGGCCCCATGAAATACACCGACACTACCAGCACTCAAAGAAGCAGAATGCTCCCCACTATCAAGACCTCGCCCACCAGCTTCGACTCCAACTAACGACACATCCTTGTCTTGATAAAAAGGATAGAACATACCAATTGAATTGCTTCCTCCACCGACACAAGCAACAACGAGATCGGGTAGGGCCCCCGTTAATTCCTGAATTTGCTGGCGAGTTTCCTGACCAATAACAGACTGAAAGTCCCTAACGATCATTGGGTAGGGGTGAGCCCCGACAACTGATCCAATCAACAAATGAGTGTTACGGACATTAGTTACCCAATCACGAAACGTAGCGTTGATCGCATCCTTCAAAGTTCGAGAACCGGATGTGACTGGTGTTACTTTGGCTCCCATTGTGCGCATCCGAAATACATTGAGAGATTGCCTATGAACGTCTTCTTCACCCATAAAAATCTCGCACTCAAAGTCAAATTTAGCACATACTGTAGCGGTAGCCACTCCATGTTGCCCGGCTCCAGTCTCAGCAATAATTCGTTCTTTACCCATCCGTTTAGCTAATAATATCTGACCGATGGTATTATTGATCTTATGTGCTCCAGTGTGATTAAGATCTTCCCGTTTTAGGTATATTTTTGCCCCTCCGAGTGTTTCTGTCAATCTTTCTGCGAAATATAGAGGGTTAGGACGACCAACATAAGATTGCAAACAGTGATGGAGTTCACTTTGGAAGTCATCATCGTCTTTAAAATGGTGATAGGATTCTTCTAACTCTAGTAAAGCAGGCATTAAGGTTTCAGGCACAAATCGGCCGCCAAATTCACCGAATCGGCCTGCATCGTTAGGTAAGTTTGTAATGGAATGTTCCACGTAGTTTAACTCCTTTTTTAATTCTGTCTTATTTAGGCTGGATTTGATCCGATGAATTTTCGAATTGTTGAATTTGCTTATGTAAGCGCGTATATTGTTGTTTGAGCCGGAACAGATACAGTATCAAAATTAACCAAACAAAAAAATAAGCAGTTATCAGGTATTTAATTCGACGAGATTGACCTTCATTAAGTAGTTCGACGACTTTCACTACGATCCCATAGACTTCAGCTGGGTCATACTTGATTTCGCTGCCTAAAACATCTGAAATAGCAGTTTCGATACGTTCTTCCGGAATTAATGTGTCAGGGGATGGAGTGAGTTGGAATATAGCTAAAAAAGTAACGAAAACGAGAAAGATTATGATGAAATCCACTTTCGGCATGGAGTCAAATTTAACGATCAGCTTGCATATTATTTAATCTATGCAAGATAATTCCTAAGTCAGTTCTCATTTTCAGTAAGACAATATATATCAAAGTTAACGCGAACCAAGAAATTAGCCAAGCCGCCCGCATACTTTCAGCTAGATTCGATCGAGTGGTAGTCGGTGGGTGCAGGCTACTTGATTGCCACAATTTCACAGAATAATATACGATTGGTACGTTCAAAAAAGCAACGATACCAAATACAGCAGAAAATCTCTTTTTTTGGGCCGAAGAGGCTGAATTTCTTAAAATAAAGTAGCCCGCATAGGTTAACCATAAAATCAGAGTGCTGGTTAAACGTGGTTCCCAATTCCACCATGTGTTCCAAGATGACTTTGCCCAAATAGGCCCAGTTGTTAATACGATAGTTGCAAAAACCAACCCTAGTTCGGCTGAATTAGCTGCAATCAAATCTGCCTTGAAATTTCGTTTTACCAAGTAAATTATGCTACACACACAAGTAACAGCAAAAGCTAGGAAGGAAGTGAAGGCCGAGGAAACATGAAAGTAAAAGATTTTCTGAACTTCTAACATTGTCTTTTCGTAGTCGGCATACCCAAAGACTAGATAAAGAGATAAGAAAAGTATAATTACTGTTGCAAGAGGGAGAGAAGTCTTCATCACTATTTTACCCCTCAATCACGAACTCAAATAACAAGTAAGAACTTGATAAAAACACTAACCCATAAGTTACTAGGAGAGTAAGCCAAAATCGGTTACCAAAGGTATTGGTGGTCAAGATGAAAGTTGTACATCTCGCCCCTGCCATAATAACAGGAAAGATCAACGGAAACAAAATAACCGTTAGTAAACTTTCACTGCCGAATCGTCCAGACATTGTTGATAAAGTCACTCCAACTGAACAAAAACCGACCGTCCCCAATGACAAAACCGCTATTAACCTGAGAACCGCTAACCCGGAAACTTGGTCCAAGGCTTCTGAAAAGAGTAAAGCCAATGGGGTTATTATCACTTGAACTCCGGTTAGCCATATGACACTACTAACTACTTTGGCCAGATAAATTAATCCAGCATCAATTCCAGTAAGACGTATGGCTTCAAGGCCACCATGTGTTCTATCAATTTCGACCGAACGATTTAAGGTGATTGTGCCTACAAATGCAAAAGCCATCCATAGAATGCTAGAGGCTAAACGTCCCTGATTGTTTGGGGATAGTGGCGCAGGACCAAAAGCAAAGTTAAAGACTAACACCACTAACAAGCTAAACACAAAGACCTGAGCTAGGAGATTCTTCGATCTAAAATGAAGTGAGAGGTCTTTTCGAACTAGCCAAGTGGCTTGGCTGATATAGTTTGGAGATGCGGACATATTGGGTCGGATACTTGAAAGTTAGAGGATTCGTATACGATACCATACCCAGCCTATTGATTCAAACTAGAGTTGCCCAACGTTAGATATATTTTTCAACAACTGACTGAATTTCGGCTAAACTGTTCCACTCACTACCAGCACTATCGAAAATTAGTGAATAGGGACCGAAAAAGTTGAATTTTCTAGTCAATTCTAAACACTGATCAAAATCAATACGTTCCATTTGACCAACTTCAGGGTAATTAGCTTTCGCATGTACGGAGGTCGCATGGGGTAAAATTGCCGCTATCTCTTCGTACTTTTCATCACCACGGAAATTACCAAAATCAACACACAGCCCAATATTCTCTTGGCATTGATCTAAAATAGCCAAAACCGTATCAGCGCGCTTAGTTAATTTGTGAAAATTCTCAGTTATAACGTGCACTGACTTTTGATGAGCGTAGATACTGAGTCGATCGAGGTTCTGGGCGCTTTGTCGGGTAACCGGATGGTCCACGGGATCCTCGAGTCCAATGTCAGTCATACCAGCAATCACCCGAACACAACTAGCCCCACACTTACTAGCAATATCAATCCAGTTTTCTATGTTCTCTAATTCTTTTAAACGCTGATCATCATCTGGATGTGTAATATCCCAGTCATCAATCAAAATACTGTATAATTCAACGCCTGCTTGGTCTAGGGCGACACGCAGTTGACCGATGTAATCATCATCAATGCGAGGAAAATGGAAGTGACAAATCTCAAGTGTTTTAATCCCTTTTTCAGCAATTCGATACGGCAAATCGAGTAGGGAAATATCACCAGTCTCTGATTCACGGTCATCAAGCTTGTGAAAAATAGACCCAAGGGCGCGGTGCAGACTCCAAGATGAAATAGACAACCTAGATGACATAAAACTCTCCTCTCAACTATTTTCTGATTAATAAAATTATGGAATCAACTGAACCTTAATTGAATCGGTACCTTTTTTGACCATGTCGAAGGCGATCTTATAATCCGATAAATTAAATTGATGAGTAGCTATCTTACTAACATCAATCAGTCCACGGTCAATGTAATCAATGGCTAAGGGATAACTGTGGGGTCCAAGATGTGCACCGTGAATATTTAATTCTTTTGTGTCTCCAATGATGGTCCAATCGACAGTGACTGGCTCTTTCATAACACTAAACTCCACAAATGTACCAGCTTTCCGAATCATGTGTAAACCTTGTTCTACGGCGCTTGGATGGCCAGTAGCTTCAATGTAGACATCGCAGCCATAACCGTCAGTCATCTCCAAAATTTTTGCTATTACATCAGTTCTCATAGGATTCAGAACGACATCAGCCCCCAAGTCCTTAGCGATATCTAGTCTTTGATCAACTAGATCAATTGAAATAAGTTGGCTCGGGTTTTTTAACCGTGCAGCACCAATCATTCCCAGTCCGAGTGTTCCGGCACCAGCAACAACAACAATATCTCCAAATTCGATTTTGGCTCTTTTTACAGCGTGGATGGAACAAGACAAGGGCTCAACCAGAGCCGCATGTATAGGTGGAACACGATCAGGCACTTTGTGAACCAAAGATTGAGCTGGAAATTTCATATACTCTGCCATACCGCCTTGCACTATTTTTTGAAAACCGAAAATATGATGAACTTGACACAACCAATATTTACCAGTTCTGCAATAACGACAATCCCAGCACGGAACAATCTGCTCGGCAATTGCAATATCATCAACCTGTAAACTATGTTTTTCAGCAGCGCCCTCACCCAAACTAACCACACGACCTATGAACTCGTGGCCTGCTACGACTGGTCCATCGACATATGGTTGTCGGCGTTCGTCCCCCCAAAATAGCGGAGCACCTGTATAACACTTTATGTCACTAGCACAAATTCCACAGGCTTGAACTTGGATAACAACTTCGCCAGGGTCAGGCTTTGGTACAGGTAATTCTTCTAATCTATAATCATAAGGAGCATGACAAACCACTGCCAACATGGTTTTTGGTAACTCTGGTCCACTCATATCTGTTCCTTCTATAGTATTCGATTATCTATTGTGAGAAGTCAGCTGCATCTTCACAGTCAAGAAGATCAAGAAAATTCGTCAAATCCATTCGATTAATAGTTCGGCAGCGTTGATTGAATACTGTCTGTACTTCAGAATTCCAAGGGCCGCGCAATCTACGATCCTGATTCCATTCAGCTACTTCTTGCTGACTTTTACTAATTCGACTTCGTAACCAAGATATTAAATTTAACCAGTTACTATGCTGAGCTATCCTATCGAGTAATTCGGCTTGGTTGATATCGATAAAATTCATTATTCCGACATCCAAACTAGATGCATTACCAAACTTATAGTCTCCGAGTTTACCATTCAGAACGCTTGTTGCCTTGCTGATTAATCTTCCAAGGCAACAAATCCCCAAAATAGCTCCGGAATGAGGACTGATTGGTGGCATAAGTGTTAAATCAGACGGAATTCCAAACTCGTAGGCGTCTTCAGCGTCTAGCATATCGGGTAAGGTTTGGATTTCCGGTTGGCCCACAACCTGTCGACGGAGCTCAAAATTTTGATGGTAGGATTCACCAGATGGTTTTTTATTTCGCTCATGAAGATTAAAATCTTTGATTTTTTTAAGCTGAGATCAGTTTGAGAGCGCAACTTATTTGAAACAAAAGAATCACTGATTCGACATTCAGCAGAACTGTTGTATGAAGCATTTTCAACTATATTCAAAAAATCTTTTTCTGTTAATCCGAGAGTAGATAATGTCCTGTAATCACGATTAGAATTCGAACCAAACTTGTATTGTCCAATACTATCACTCAATCGGGCTATGGCTTTATCCGTCATCCGTGCTAAATGCATCATGCCAAAAACTCCGACGTTATATGGGCTACGGGGTGCTCGTTTTGCCAAATTCATATTAATTATTTGCCATAAGCTGTCGAAGGTAAACCAAATCTTTGGCGACTAAAATGCTAGCTGATTGTAAAGAAAACAAACCATTTTTATCATCCAATAGTCCATCTTGTAATCGAACTCAAGCTGGCTGAAATATGAAACAACCGGTCTATCTATCTACCAAGTAGTCTTTGCATTGGGTTCTGAGATTTACTCTGTACGATCAACCGCCTAAAAATCCAATTGCTAGTTCAGTACATTCTACAGATAGTTCAGAACGGCTAGGATCCTGTTGAACTCCTACTTAATTTGGGGTACTTGCCTAGAATTTTCAAACAGAATCTTGATTTCTGGGACGTTATCACTGTGTTTTTGTATTCCGTTTATCACTCCGTGCTTTTCTAGCAAAGACATATATTTCGAATAGCAATTTCCAACATTTTTTGAGGGCGTTGCATTTCGCAATATGTTAACTATTCAGTCACGATTCTTTTGCCCCTAATTTCATTAACAGTTTTCAGTAATTTCTCATTTTCGTTATTAGCTCTTCGTAATGCTATAACGGTTGGTTTTCAAATTAAGCCTTGGCCTGCAAACTACTTAGTTATGGCTTATTCTAATGAGCCTATCCGATGAGCTACAGGCAAGCTGGATCGACAAGAGAAATAAACACTATAAAAGCCAAAATTCTTGATATTTTTGCTAATTTCAAGAGAAGGAAACTTTTACACCATTTATGAAAATCAATCAACTATCACAATTGTGATGAGTCTACTCGCAAGCATGCGTACAATTCATACTAAAATACAAACTAACAAAAGTCAACATCGTTAGATTAGTTTCGGCTTATTAGGATAAGATTAGCAAAAATCACCACTTTTTAATACGAAGATCATGAGATTTGATTCAAATTAAACAGATAGTATTTGAGAAGTCCGAGTGCGAAATTTTCAAAGAATAATTGTTTATGATAATCTGCTCTACCTTTGTCCGTTTTTTTACTCTTTAACTTCGGCCACCAATTTAATATTGTCGGTTATTAAGAGCGGTGTTATAATTTTCCCTTTCCTAGGAGATTAGAACAAAAATGCGAATTTTTCCAGCAATTGATCTTCGCAATGGCAAATGTGTCAACCTTATTCAAGGGCGAGCTGAAGCCGAAACAGTTTTCTCTGAAGATCCAATTTCAGTGGCCGAGTCGTGGGCTGATCAAGGAGCTGAGTATTTGCACTTAGTTGATTTGGATGGTGCCTTTCAGGGAGATTCAGCTAATCTTTCAATCGTACAAGAAATTGTACAACGTATTTCCATACCAACTCAACTAGGAGGAGGTATCCGAGATATGGAACGGATTGAACATGTACTAGACCTAGGTGTTAATCGACTGATCTTAGGGACTGCCGCCCTTAGAAACTGGGAATTAGTCCAAGATGCAGTTACCAAGTATCCGAAACAGATCGCGGTCGGAATCGATGCCACAAAAGGCCTAGTTGCCACAGAAGGATGGGTTAATATTTCTGAACGAAAATCTGCTGAATTCGCTAAGGAAATGACATCTCTAGGAATTGAAACAATTATTTACACGGACATTACAAGTGACGGAATGTTGGCAGGTCCGAATGTCGATGCAACAGCCGAAATCATTACATCCTTAGATTCATCAATTGAGGTAGTTGCATCGGGCGGTGTAACCACGCTCGATGACCTGAAGAACTTGAAAGCTATCGGGTCGGCTGGCGCAATTATTGGGCGCGCTCTATATACGCAACAACTAGACTTGAAATCAGCAATCAATACCGTACGTAACTCTACTCATCGGCCCTAATCCAACTAACTACATCCATGCCTTCGCCAGCCCCTCCCTCAATACCATCACTACCAAGAGATACTAAATCGTAACCGTTTGGGTCTCGAAAACCAGGTCTGGCGTAGAAATACGGGTTGCCCCATGGGTCATTAACAATCGGATCGTCCAAGTAAGGCCCTTTCCAATCAATGGGTAAAGGCGCGACCTCCGGGCTCTCCCATAAAGCGACCAGCCCTTGCTCAGTAGAGGGGTAATCTCCGTTATCTTTTGCGTAAGAATCCAATGCAATTCCAATTTTCTCGATTTCGTTACTTGCTTGTGCCTGTAGCGCTTTTCCTGATTGACCTAGCAGACGAGGAGCAAAAATGACCACGATAATAACACCGACTACTAAAATGGCGACTAGTGCTTGTGTGGAAGATACCCCCGATTGTCGCCTCCAAAAGTTACTCAAATTACGCCCCCTCGTCCATGCTTATAATTAGTTAAACTTAACACTCAGACTCGCAAAATCACCCACCATTTTAGCATAATCACCTTGGTCTGACAAGCCCCCAACCTGCATATTAGCAAAGGATATAAAAATACATTTGAAGGTTGTATTTTGGGGTTGGAATTGCTATACTCGGCTCTGATCTATTACAACACTAACAAATCATATAATTTTTGAGGTAAGAATATGTCAATGAAAGCACTAGTACTAGAAGAATATAACAAGCTAGTTTACAAAGATGTTCCCAAGCCTCAACTTGCATCTGACGAAGTCTTGATTTCAGTTAAGGCTTGTGGTATTTGTGGAAGTGATATTCATGGACTAGATGGTAGTAGTGGTCGAAGAATTCCACCACTTATCATGGGACATGAAGCCTCTGGGCAAATTACTGAAGTAGGTACAGATGTTAGTGATTGGTACGTAGGAGATCGGGTTACATTCGACTCAACTATCTATCGGTTAGATGATTGGTATACCCGAAAAGGTCTTTATAACCTGAGTGATGGACGAGAGGTTGTTGGGGTATCCCCGGGTGAGTATCGACGAAACGGTGCATTTGCAGAGTATGTGGCCGTTCCTAGTCATGTGTTATATAAAATACCGGATCAAGTCTCCTACACTCAGGCTGCAATGGTAGAACCCGTTGGTATTGCTCTACACGCTGTTGAAATTACTCCTATTACCGTTAACGATACAGCTGTTGTAGTAGGAGCTGGTATGATTGGCTCATTTATTGTCCAAGCACTTAAGGTCGCTGGCTGCGGAAAAGTCGTGGTTGTTGATTTGGAGCAAGATCGTATCGATTTAGCTGTTCGATTGGGTGCAGATCTAGGATTATTATCCCACGACAAAGTAACAGAAAACATTCGGGACATGACCAGTGGTCGAGGAGCAGACGTTGTTTTTGAAGCTGTAGGTATTGACCCGACTGTGCAAATTGCAATTGATTGTGTCCGTCGTGGGGGTAATGTCACATTGGTTGGTAATATCGCTTCAGATGTTAATTTACCACTCCAAAAAGTCGTGACACAAGAATTGCGATTGCAAGGCAGTTGTGGTATTTGTGGGGAATATCCAGCGGCATTAGATTTGATTAATCGCGGCAAGATTAACGTTGATGAGATACTGAGTGCGGAAGTAAACCTAAGAAATGGAGCGGATTGGTTTCGTCGGCTATACCAAAAAGAGAAAGGCTTAATGAAAGTAGTGCTCAAACCGGAATAGATGAGTACTAGATTTTTTCTTCTAGAATCTGCCTAATTTGCTCAATTCGGACACCATCTTGGATTTTGCTGCCATCGCTTTCAGTGACATAAAAAGTATCAATGACAAAAGTTGGTTGAGTGAAAATCTTTGCTATTCGCAGATCAAGTCCCAGTCCAAGTAGGACGTCAGTGACAGTAAACAGTAGGCCTACCCTGTCTCGAGTACGGATTTCCAAAATAGTACATTGATCGGATTCTTCATTGTTGATTTGAATACTAGTCTGATGAAGTCCTGGCTTGTTCCTTTCGGAAATGGGCAATGGTTTAGATTCTGCCTTATCTAATAATTTATTTACGTCCGATTCTTTACTCCAAATTTGATTGAAAATTTTGGCTAATTCAGCACAACGTTGAGTGGAAACTGCTAAGTGTTGTTTACTTTTTGGATCTATCTCGGAAATTGTTAATAAATCAACGACAATATTATCTTTTCGGGTTTCGAGATCAGCACTAAGTATATTGATATTCTCGGCGGTCAAGATACCTGCAATTCGACGAAATAGTCCTATTGAATCTTGTGTACAGATCCCAATCCGGGTATGTTGTTCGCCCTGTTCTAAACAGACTAGAACAACAGACAGTACATCGCTTAATTCAGTATATTGTTCAACTAATTCAATTTGATTAGCGATAGCTACTGGATGGTGACTTGCCAAAGTTTCCATTTGTTCAAAATGTGTTCTGATTTTCTCTATCGGCACTTGATAACTTAACTGCTTATCTACTGACTGTTCTAGCTCAGACAATCCGATTTTTTTGTTATAATTCTGCATGATTGTCAGTGTCCGTTCATAGAGTTGCCACAACAAGGTAGCATGCCAGTCATTCCAAACAACAGAGTTAACAGCCCGAATATCTGCATAGGTCAACAAATACAACATCTTTAGTTTATTAGTATCACCTGTGAAAATATCAGCGAAAGATTGAATCACTTTTTCGTCATCTAGATCACGGTGACGTGAGATATAACTCATAGTTAGGTGTTGTTCAATCAGGAACAGAACTAGCTGGGATTTCGCCCCTGTAATACCTAAACGCTCTAAGATGATTTTTGACAACTCTACACTCTTTTGATCATGATTCCCTTCATTTTTGAGACCTTTTCCAATATCATGGAGTAATACTGATAATCGAAGCAATTCAGGATGTTCCAATTCATTTAAGAGATCGATAAATACTTGACCTCCTTTAACCTCTACCAGTGTGTTAGTTTCTAAGTTTTCGATAGCATAAAAAGTGTGCTCATCAACAGTATATTGATGAAAACCATCGAGTTGAAACTGAGCTCTCAAATGTGAAAATTCGGGTAAATAAGCTTCGAGAATTTTCCAACGGTGCATTATTCTAAGTGTACGGGCCACATTATTGGGTTCAGCTAAAATGGCCAAAAAATACCCGGCAATTTTCGAAGAACAGCGAAATTGATCATCAATTTGGTCTAAGCTATTAGCAAGACTATAACGGACCTCTGCACTAACACGACAGTTAGTCTGTTGACGATGCATAAACAGTTTTAAAATGCGTTCTGTTTCTTGGTTAAAGTCTGCTTTTCCTTTTTCAAATACGATTTCATTGCGAACGATTCGAAACCCATCAGCTAATTTTTGTCTTCGAAATACATCAAAGATTATAGATAAACTTGGATAGCCATAGCTAGCTCGATCAATAATTAGTTTAGTAAACTCGAAGATATTTTCTGCATGCAAAAAATAGTCCTGTAGTAATTGTTCTTCAGAAAAACTATTACTTTTGTCCTTATAGCCTAGATTTTTTGCGGTAGACTCTTGCATTTCGAATGATAATATATCATTACATCTTTTGCTAAGCAGATGAAGTTCATTACGTACTCTAAGCATAAAGTCAACAGCTGAGATAGTTGGCAGGTAAACAGTTGATGGAATCAATTGTTTACGCTGTAGGTCCTCAATACTTTTCGAACCATATTGAACAGTTGAAATCCAGATGGCTGTGTGAAAATCTCGCAACCCACCAATGCTTTCTTTCAGATTAGGCTCTTGTAAATAAATGGTTGAACCATAAGCTTCGTGTCGGTTATTCCAGTCCTGTATTTTCTGTGAAATAAAACGTCCAACTTGACGCTTAAACAATGGTTTGGAAGTGACTCGGAGATAGTGCCGATAAACATTTTCTTTACCAATAACGAATCTTGCCTCTAGCATTGAGGTCTTTGAAAACAAATCTTCTTGTGTTACTTTGACACACTCTCTTACTGAACGGCAACTGTGCCCGACTTCAAATCCAGTATCCCACAAAACCGTCACCAACATTGAAGAGAATTCTTCTAATTGACCAAGATCAACAGAGGAATCATAAACTAACATTATGTCAATATCAGAATGGCGGTTTAGCTCTTCTCGTCCGTACCCACCTACAGCCAAAATGGCCATTGGGAATTCTAACGGCAAAACTCCAGTCTGCTCGGCATGTCGAACGATACGAAAGATGACATTGTCAGCTAAACGAGTGTATTCGGCTACAATTTCACGACTACTTACACCAAACCGATGTCTTTCTTGAATACGGTCATATTCTTTTTCGCAAAAAGACCGAATTTCTGAAACCAGATTAGTACTTGAGGTAATCATTGTTGCGTTGTCCAGAAAATAGCGTTAGCTAACATTTTCAAAAAAGATGAAATGTGAAAATCATCCTGATGCCCTAGTGAAGTATAAAAGACTCGGCTAATACTTTCACCAACTTGTCTTTCACGAATCCAAGTAACCGGCTGGCAATGCCCCTGATTAGTTTTAGCTGTCATTAAAGTAGTAGTATCTGCTGCATTAGAAGGATTTTTGTACAAGCTACCGAAGGCATCAAAATTAGAAATACCTTCCAAAATCGAATGTTCTATTTGGCTTTCCAAGATCTCAACGCGAGAAATTGGACCGTGTCCAAAGTGGCCTTGGTAACTACCACCTAGAACGTAAGTATCGAAGTCCAGCCAATTTTCGTAAGCATGACTAGCTGTCCTAATACCGATAATCGGTTTTCCCGTTTGGCAATACTCCTGAAGTCGTTCTAAATTTTCACCGCTAATGCGAATCCTTCGAGTGAAAATAATTATTACATCCGTTGATTCTAGTATTCTCAAGGACGGATTATCATCCTCATCCTGATAGACAATCAACTCAGTTTCGATCAAAGGATAATTCTCAGCTAGGTATTTCTGAAAAATCTTTAATGACTTTCTGGAATCATATTCAAAAGATCCCGAAATCATACACACATTCAATTTTTTCATTTATTGTTAACTATTTTCCTTTTGGTATAGTTTAAATATTCCTTTTAAACAATGAGTACTTCAGTTATTGATTGCCAAAACGAAAAAACATAAAGATAGTCAGATATTTAGAAAATCGAATACCTGTCGAAAATACATCCTTCTAGAACGGAGAATTAATCCGTACTGATGTGGGAATATCTAACCTACTTTTTGAGGCAACCATATGACTTTTTGAACTGGTATAGAACGGCAACAATTCACTTAGGGGACAATATATTTTCTGTATAGTGGCGTAACGAGAAAACAATCATTTGTCAACTTTCAGATCAAGAAAGACGTTGTCAAGTTCGGTTAGTATATAATACCAAAATACCAACCTACAATAAGCCTTTTCGGATTGGTGAACGAATGTCCATCAGATTTCGATTATACCTATATATAGTATTTAGTCTTTTTTGGTTCTTCTACGGTTGTGGAAACGAAGATCTGCCTAGTGAGAGTAATTATGCACCCAAAATATCGCTTCTTAAAGCCGAAACTGATATCGCTGAACCCGGTCAAAAAGTATCGATTTACCTTAAAACCATCGATTTAGAGGGAGATCCTATTACCTGTAGTTGGCAAGTCAATGGAGGTATCATTCAGGGAGATGAAAATGGTGCTATCTGGTTTGCTCCTAAAAATGAACGTAAGTACACAATCGAGATTACTGTCAGTGATGGGTTCAAGTCTAATACAAGTTCTATAGATCTTCAGGTCTGGAAAACTCGTCCTGGGAACTACTATCCTTTGCAAGTGGGTAATACCTGGTACTACGAAGACGATCAAAGAAACCAAATTGTATTTGAGATCATTGACACAATCCAAATACAATTACCGGATAATCGAACCACGCAAAGTTATGTACTACAAAAGTACGACCCAAATTTGCCAGAAGAGGAACGGGTATATAATTTTTCTTACTTAGGTAAAGAAATAGACGAGAATGGCAAAGTCAAAGCTATTATTCAACAAGCACAAAATGTAACTTCTGGGACCGATGGAACGATTATGTTTGTACCGTTTCTCCCTCTGTATAAGTTTCCACTGATTCCAGGTTATCAGTGGCAGAAACAATTTCAGGCTAAGCTAACGCCAGAACTGTTTCCTATCGGAGGCGGATTAGATAAAAATGAGGTATTATCGGAGGAAACACTAAGCGTACCCGCAGGTCAGTTTAAAAACGTCTTTCAGGTTCAGGAAACATTTAAATGGCGTTTTTTTGATCGAGATTTAGACGAAACTATTGTGCAGAAATGGTTAGCACCAGACGTCGGTATTATCAAATTCACACAAACTCAGACTCGCGCTGACGTTACAGTAGAAGTCGATTTCGAACTTGTATCCTACGATTTAGTTGATGAAAATGAACTGGAGTCAAACTAGCCGGACCAATGCAAAAACTAAAGTTGCGCCTATCAGGTGAATTCGGTTTTTCGTTAGCTGTTTATCTATTTTAAAATGGCACACATAAAGCAAGTTACATAGTTGGAAGACGATAGTTAGTTGTTTATAATTTGACTAAGGGAATTATTTTTCAGTAAGCTACTACCCTCTAGACAAAGCATAGAAAAAAGCCTGTGTTAGGTTAGCGATGTCGGCGTTACCTGTTTTGACTTTTTCCACGGCGTTGCGTGCCACTCGCCGGAAAACTGGTCCTGCGATTGCAGGATCATCTTCTACAATTTGGGAAAAATCTTGAAAAGTCAGCACCCCGTATTCGGTTGGCGTCATAGTTGTAACATTAGCTGTCCGTATCGCTTCATCAGAAACAAGTGCGTACTCGCCAGTAGCAAATGCAGGTTCTTCAACTACGAAGGTTGTAGGTTCAGACACAGGGTCCTCAGATGGCGCAGGCTCAGTAGTTTTTAATCGTACGATAGCTTTTCGGGACTGGCTAAATCCACTCTTCGTTTTAATCATAATTTGGTTACTGACCTCTACCTCTCCTTGAAAAATCAGCAACAATGTGTTTCCCACCTCACCTTCAACTAGTAAGTCTGAATGAGGTTTGCTGGTCATCATTTCTACTTTGCCGGAGATGAGCTTGCATTGTTCTAGGTTAAGATCTTGGAACAAATTAATTCTTTGGACGCGTGTCGGTTGCACACTCATGTAAAGCCATCCTCTTTGTTTTTATTTATTTAACATCGTAGTTTTTACCACTTCAAGTGTGCCTAAATCAACACAATTGCACGATGCGTCTCATCAGTCATGTAATCGTCTCTAGGATTAACCTCGATAAACACTTTTTCATCACTGGTTAAGTCAATACCTTCCCGTTCAAGTTGCTCCTTTATCATATCCAGCACGTACGTATTACCAGCATTTTTCATTTGTTCTTCTAAACTATCGGCTGGTCGGACAATAGCATAACCGACCAATAGCCACGAATTCTCATGTTTGAAATGCTGGAAAATTCGATGATGCTCTGCACCGGCTAATATTGGTGGGATCTGGTGTACCTGCAGGTCGCTCCGGTTCTGGGGAGAAAAAATGGTCTCAACCATTTGCGGGGATCCTGGGTGGGTAATATGATAGGCCAACATTTTTGGGGTAAAAGCATCTGAGACAACAATTTCGTCGCAGTTAGCTCTTTGAAGGTGAGCGGTCATTTCTGGATTAGTGATATGAGCAATCACACGAAGATCTTCAGACATCGCCTTAGCTGTATAAACAGCTAAGACTGTAGTCTGCTCATCTGGACTTTCAAGTTGTGATAAGTGCGCATAGTCAGGAAGCACAATCATATTCTTTGCCCGTTGTATAAAAGCTTTAGAAAGTACCACTTCGTTAGTATAATTACCAAAGACGTGTAAAATGTCTAAATTGTCAAAACCGCTTATTGCGCTTTGAATTCTCACATCATCAAGACTAATTTCATTAACTAATACTATTGGCACTGTCTCTTTTTCTCGGGATAGAACTGACAGAATAGGAGCTACCATGTGGTTCCAACCGCTAATAATAGTATGGTCAACGAAGATGCTCTCATCAAATTCGTCTTCGTCCTCTTTTAATCGTTTGGCAACCAACACAGAAGCAAGAGAACCTGACAGAACCATTGCCCAAACAAAGCCACCAAGCATGACTACAATACCAAAGGCTTTACCAACTTCTGACTTAGGAGAAATATCCCCATATCCAACCGTTGTAAAAGTCGTTACAGACCACCAGATAGTATGAAGATAGGTACTAAAAAAACCAACTTCTCTTCTTTTTTTAGACTGATGGTCATCAGATTGAGACTCCATCTCAACCATGGGATTATCAGAATTTTGCTTGGCATCATCAATAATAGACAACTGATTTGACACACTTTCTTGGAAGTGATCGTACTCTAAAAGGAAGAGAACTGTAGCACCTACCCAAATTAGGGCGAAAGACCAAAAGGTTAAGCGGATAGGTCTATGGTTTTTCTTGAATGTTCGAATTAAACCAAGCCAAGAATTGGGTTGGTTTTCTTTAACACTTCTAGTTTTTAGCAGACGGACTGGAGCCGAAATTACACCTTTCATGAAAATTGGTACCGCTCCACCTAAAAATACCACCGTGCTGTTATTGTAATGAGGTGGACTTTTTAGCACAATTCTGTTAATTTGTCAATCCAAGTTTCGGGCTTTACAAAACGTAACTCGACACCTTGCGACCTTGGTGTGCAACCAATTATAAAAGGTTTAATTAATGATGAGTGAGTATTCAGAAATTCAGAAACCACAATTGCCATATGTACATGAATTTGAGACTGATCAACTTGATTCTATGTCCGATTGTTTAGCAGAACATGGTTTTGCTGTTATCAAAAATGTTTTGAATAAAAAAACAGTAGAGCGTTTGAAAGAATCAGTATTCGAAGGTACTGATCCCAATCGCGATTTACAAATTGGACAGAGCCGTACACGGCATGCCTGGATTGAATCTGGACCAGGTGCGTGGCAAATGCTAGCCGATGAAGAGTTTATGTCGATTCACCGGCACCTAATTGGTACTGATCAATTGACGATTCATCGGTCTGCATCTATCATTCGAATGCCTAATTCCAAGCCTGTGGCTTGGCATAGTGACTGGTGTGGCTTTTCAAATAAACAACCCAGAAATTCTGGTGATGTGCTCAATAGGGGGCTTTGGCCATCTGGTAAATGGTTTTACTTAACAGGTTCTCAACCCGAACATGGAGGTTTATGTGTGATAGAGGGCTCACACATTGAAGGCTGGGGTGGCCCAAACGGATTCAGACTAACCGGCGACCGTCAATCTTTCTACAAAATTGGTGATGTTGAACGTGCTTATACAGGCTTTGATGTGCCTGGTCTGGTACCGCTATTTACTGAACCAGGCGATATGATTGTCTTTGCTCATCGTACATATCACGCAGCTTTTCCAAATCATACTGACAAAATACGCCTTTCCTGTGCTATTGGTTTTCGGAGTCGGCAGCAAAGAATTAAGGTGCCTTGGGAAATGCCAAAAGCAGCGAAGAAGTTCTTAAATGACTTGCCAGAATACCTTCACCAGTATACGGATGGTTACACCAGTATTGACAATAATTGGCGAGGTTAATTTGACGGTTATCTTCTGTATATATGGGTACTATAAAAATTTTTGTACAAATATAATATGATGTTACTTTACAAAATTTATTATTTCTTATTTCATAGATCGATCAGTTTAATTTACCCAAAAGATATCAGCTAAATCTTACTTGTTGAGATAATGAAAATTACTTCGATTAGACTAATTATCCAACAATTTTATGATATTTGTAAAACTGGAAAATTCAGTTAAGTTTATTAGAATTAATCGAGCAAGACTCTTCCAAAGATCATAGTCAAATTTAGAAATAAGCAGTTTATTGAATCAGGCGAATTCCGGAATGAAGGGCGAAAAAATACTAGTGGTACTAATAGGATCATTATCTCGACACTACCTTTTCGTGATTTTGATTCCGCTGGTTATCATTTTTTGCAGTATATTTACTTAAAAATTCAGATCTGTTCTAAATCAGCGTTTTGGTAGGCTATTTTATTTAATTTACAGTATAATTATGTTTCAGCTATAGGTATTACTTAAAGGGTAAGGATCAAATATGTTGAGTCAAGAGCGTGTTGCGGCGTTTCACCGGGACGGGTTTGTTCTGGGTGATCAGGTACTAAGCGACAGTGAAGTGGAAGAGTTGCGGCAAGAGCTTGATCGAGTAATCGACAACTACCAAGATGAGACAAAACCTCAGCCGGTCAGAATTGCCAATTTGGGTGGTGATGAACAAGCCCCTGTTTGGCAAATAGTGAATATGTGGCAAGCTAGCCACCCTTTTCGTTTATTAACCCATCATCCGAAAATCGTAGCAGAGGTTGCACAGTTACTGTCGGCTCAAGAATTACGTATTTGGCACGATCAGGTTCAGTATAAACCATCTGGAACTGGTGGGATCACTGGTTGGCACCAAGATTCTCCAGCGTGGCCTAACATTGCACCCAAAACGACACAAATCTCCTCTTGGGTGGCATTAGATAATATCGATGAATCTAATGGCTGTATGAGCATGGTTGTTGGTTCTCACAACTGGGGAGTTGTACGAGGGGTTTTCCCTCACGGTCGAAACTTCGACCAAATGCCTGATGAGTTTGAGGGAATAAAGCTAGAAGTTCGACTGTGTCCTGTCAAAAAGGGATACGTACACTACCACCATGCACTCACCTGGCACGGCTCACATGCAAATGATAGTGGTCAGAAGAGGCGTGCCATTGCCAACCACTATATGACTGAAAAGACAGTTTATGATGAAACTGGTGGTCATATTATGAAGCCTTTTGTAACAGTTAATCATGGTGAAAAGTTAGTCGGAGAAGTCTTTCCGCTCGTTTGGCAAAAATCAACTAATCAAATAAATTAAAAATACCTGAAGTGAATGGAATTCTACCCATGATGACGGAAGAAGAAAAATTTATTGTCGATTTAGAGGGCTACCTCATTATCAAGAATGTATTGACTACTGATGAGGTAAGAGAACTAAATCGGCTAATCGATGAAAGCGACCGAATTGGGCCTCCTAGCACATGGGGGCAACCATTCCAAAATCTGATTGACCACTCCAACATCATGCCATATTTACTGGAGATGATTGGACCTTATGTACGAGTAGACCATGACTATGCTATTTTTATGTCTGGTGAAGAGAAACGCGGTGGCTTGCACGGTGGTGAAGACGGAGGTCGACCGGGCGGGCACGAAGGAGATCACTGGTACAAATATCGGGATGGTGTTATCCGTAATGGACTTTGTGTCATGACTTTTAACTTGGCACCAGCCAGACCAGGAGACGGGGGTTTCGCATGTATACCGGGTAGTCATAAAAGTAACTTTACCACAAGTATCCCCCAAGAAGTTCGAAGTTTTGAACGACGAACACACTATGTTCTGCAACCATCTATCGACGCAGGTGATGTACTATTTTTCACCGAAGCCCTGGTTCATGGTACTATGCCTTGGTCTGCCGATCATGAACGTCGTTCCCTTCTTTATAAGTACAGTCCTGGGCATTCAGCTTGGTCTGGCCACTATTACGACCTAAATCGTTATGATAAATTAACGGATAGGCAAAAGTTGATGATGATGCCACCATCGATTGGAAGCCGACCAACAGTAAAATTAGATTAGCACTTGCTTAACGACGATCTTGAATCAAATTGAGCCTTGTGCTATAATCGGGATTGAAGTAGGAACAGATTAATTGACTACAAGATGGGGTTGAAAACAAATGTCTAAAGATGCGTTAGGCATGATCGAAACCAAAGGTTTAGTGTGCGCTGTCGAGGCAGCGGATGCGATGTTGAAAGCGGCTAACGTATCCATAGTCGGGTACGAAAAAGTCGGGGGTGGTTTGGTTACTATCATGGTACGTGGCGATGTCGGAGCTGTCAAAGCAGCCACAGACGCCGGTGCTGAGTCTGCAGCCAAAGTAGGAGAGGTTTTGTCGGTACATGTTATACCTCGGCCTCATGGCGAAGTTGAGATTATTCTTCCATCATCCCTTCCACGAACTCCTAGCCGGACCCTAGATCTTTCATCTGTCCAAGAAAATTAGGCGGTGTCGGTAGTCTATCAAGAAGCAAGTTCCTAGTGTTTTTCGATACTGATTCGACGGGCAAGATTGTCCGCTTCTTCTTTTTTCCTCCCGCGACTCACTTTTCTGTTTGATCTTTAGTGAATTTGATGGCTGTACCGTTGATGCAGTAACGTAAGCCAGTCGGCATCGGTCCGTCAGTGAACACATGGCCAAGGTGGCCATCACAACGTTTGCACGTAACTTCTGTCCTGACCATGCCGTGAGTCAGATCAATTTTCTCATCGATTTTTCCTTTCGATACAACATCGTAGAAACTTGGCCAGCCACAACCCGAGTCATATTTAGTACTGGACAAAAATAGTTCGTTTCCACACCCTGCACATCTGAAGGTTCCGCTTCCCAAATCTTCCATTTCATTGGAAAATGGACGCTCTGTTCCTTTCTGACGTAAAATTAGGTATTCCTGTGTTGTGAGTTTTTCTCTCCACTCTTGATCGGTTAAAATCAACTTGTCATTCTCACTTGCTTTAGGTTCTCTAACATTCAAGTTATTTTGCTTCTGATGAATAGGAAGTTTTTCTTTTTTGACAGTTTTATCTTCAGATGTAACTGATAACTCGGGTGATTGCTTCTGGCAAGAAGTACAAATAATCAGCCAAAAGGAGAAAACGAGCAAAAATAGTTGAATAGGCATTGCTAAATCTCAATCGTTGTTTTTACAATATATCTAATTATTTGTTTTTGTAGTACAAATAGGGCTACGTCCAAACGATGCAATTTCAACCTCCGGAATGGCACGACCGGTTAACATCAACTAACACTGTGCTATGCGATCGTTTCTTACAGGATAATTCCTTGCCAGACGGATTCATCTTGGCTGCGCATCATCAAACGTCTGGTAGAGGTCGACTCGGCCGAAGCTGGAAAACATTGGATAGTAAAAATCTGACTTTTTCGTTTTTGTTGAAGTCAATTAATAATTTTCACCAGATCACAGCATTACCGATGGCAGTTGCTATCTCCGTTGCCTCTGCGCTAGAGTACCACGGTTTGGATGTTCAGACAAAGTGGCCTAATGACTTATTAATCAAAAAACGGAAAATTTGCGGAATTCTAGCCGAGCGACCACATCCATCGTCGATTGTGGTCGGTGTGGGGGTAAATATCAATATGACACTAAAGGAAGCAGACTCAATTGATCAACCCGCCACCTCATTTTTTATTGAAACTGGCCACAAACTATCCGTCCAATCTTTTTTGGAGCAGCTACTTCCAATACTAGGTAATTGGATCCAAAAATGGCAAATAGATGGATTTTCAGCACTCCATGGAGCCTGGCTAGATCGTTGTTTCAACTTAGGACAACAAATTGAAATCGGAGACGGAAGCCACCGGAAAATCGGAATTTTAACCGGCTTTGGCTCTGCAGGACAGTTGAAGCTACTGGAAGATAATGGTCAGCAAGTCGAAATTTGGGCTGGAGACCTCAGGGGCTAAACTGCTAAGAGATCAATGCTAACGTGTCTCCTGCTGCCACCTGGTCACCTGGGGACACCGAAAATTCGGCTAAAGTTCCACTAGTAGTAGCAGAAATTGGCATCTCCATCTTCATTGCTTCCAGTACGAGAATGCTATCCCCTTCTGAAACAGCTGCACCCGGATCCACCAAAAGACGAATAACCTTCCCAGGCATCTCGGCAGAGACCACAGTCGCTTGTTTGTCTACAGCCTCGTTTTGTGGCGTTCCATCGCTGTTTTCACTATCACCTAACTCTACTTGGAATGTCTTGCCATTTACGACTGCAGTAGTTCCATCAATTGAAACAGAATAATTTTGACCGTTGACTTTGAGATTATAATTAGCTCGACCATCAGTTGGTATGGAAGGAGTAGGCTCTTCGGCTCTCTCGACCTTACGCACTCCGATTTCAGCTTTGCCTTGTAAAAAGGCTAACCCCTTATCCGTACAAGTGGCAACTATAAAAATATTTTCGTCAGTTGGTTCAAGCCCATACTCTTCGAGCTGTTGCCGAGTTACTTTTATGCCTTTTTCGGGGTCAGCATCGTTTCGTTCCAGTGGAGATTGACTAGTTGGTTCCAATGATAATTGCTCTGACGCAATCTTGACAATCTCTGGATCCGGAGGAACTGGAGTTTTGCCAAAATACCCCAAAACCATCCGACCGTAAGTATCAGCGATTCGCTTCCATGGACCGAACATCACATTATTGAATGATTGCTGAAAATAGAATTGCGAAACAGGTGTTACCGAAGTTCCATAGCCTCCACGTTCAACCACTTCCCTCATTGCTTTGATCATGTCAGGGTATTTGTCCATGATGCCATTATCTCGCAACATTTGCGTGTTTGCCGTTAAAGCACCACCTGGCATAGGGCTCCAAGGAATCATAGGTTCGACGGCAACCGCTTCTGGCGGTAGAAAATAATCTGCCATGCACTCTTTGAACACTTCTTCAGCTTCTCTCACCTTATCAATATCAATATCAAGATCAAATTTTGAACCTCGCAAAGCATGCCACATAACTAACAAATCAGGTTGACAGGTTCCTCCAGAGCAAGGTGCTAAAGACAAATCAATAGCATCAGCTCCCGCTTCGAGGGCGGCTAAATTAGCGGCTACGCCAATACCCGCGGTTTCATGTGTATGAAAGTGGATGAACGTGCCTTCGGGCAACATTTTTCTAGCCCTTTTGATTGTTTCACCAACTTTAGATGGGACCGCTGTTCCCGAAGCATCCTTGAAACATACTGAATCATACGGAATCCCAGCATCTAAAATCTGACGCAAGGTTTGTTCATAAAAGTCAGCATCATGTGCCCCCTCACATCCTGGGGGTAATTCCATCAAAGTTACACAGACTTGGTGCTTAAGACCCGCATCGACAATGCACTGACCAGAGTAAATCAGGTTATTGACGTCGTTGAGCGCATCAAAATTACGAATGGTTGTGATACCATGCTTTTTAAAGAGGTCAGCGTGCAGTTTGATTATCTCACTCGGCTGTGACTCCAAACCAACTACATTAACCCCTCTAGCGAGAGTTTGCAGATTAGCATCCGGCCCAGTAGTAGAGCGGAATGCGTCCATCATGGCGAAGGCATCTTCGTTACAATAAAAGTAAAGAGACTGGAATCTAGCAC
>JACLAC010009810.1_pt1 | contig 25823 bp, 16 predicted proteins | sample 8027881 | NCBI WGS metagenome assembly JACLAC01 (sample SAMN15725517, study PRJNA655200) | protist metagenome | isolation source: fluorescence activated cell sorting (FACS) single amplified genomes of... | place: Spain: Blaines Bay Microbial Observatory, Mediterranean Sea | collected 2016-01-19 | reverse complement strand
GATGTTGCACGTGAGCTCCCCGGATCGATGGCGAAGCAAAAGGTCGTAGAGACAGTGGTCGGTCTTGGAGGCAAAAAGAGCCACTCGAGTGGGCTCGGCCTGAAAATGGAGCTTCCATGTCATCTCATAGCGCGATGCAATTCCTCGAATCGTGGCTTCGAGTCGACGCGTGGCTCCATCGCGGTCGGGCCCGGCGAGTTCCGGGTCGTCGAAATGAATCCTTTGGAAGAACTGCCCAGCCTTCGGGTCGGTGTGCTGATCGGCATCCAAGATGTTGCTGCCCTGGGTATAGAGGGCCTGCGCGAGGGCGGCGACCAAGCCGGGTCGGTCCTTACAACTGACGAGCAAGGTCGCCCGTGTTTCATTCTGGCTTGTCTGCTTCATAGGTCTGTTCGTTTTCTCCTGGGGGGCAGTTTCCTTCAGTTAGGCCCTCTCGGCCAGTCCTAGGCGCAAAGGGGATCGGGCCAACGGACCCCTCCCCTAGGGTGGGTTGGCTCACTGGCTCTGAGTCGGATAGATTGAGTACATAGGGGATCTCACTCATTCCCGAGTCTTTGCTGTACGTTCGTTGGGAACGTGGGGTGCAGGCGGCCCGGAGGGGCGGACACGGCGCCCACCTCGGCCCGGGAACCTGGCGAGCCAATTTGGGGCCTCGCCCATCATCACTATGCCGGCATGGAGGTGACAATGGATCAATGTAGCACTACGACGAGTGAGGTGGCGGCGTCCTAGAACGCGAAGCAGCTTCGTAAGTCAATTTTGGTGCTGCGGGGACGCAGGTTCCCAGCGCCACCGTTCCCGGGATCGCGGACGTCGTAGCCGCTTTGGGACCTTTGGTCCGATCCCGGGATTTTTTGCGCCCAGAGATCAATGGGGACCCTCAGTGACTCGGGAAAGAGACACGACGCCCGGTGGCTTCAGCTGGAAGCCGACCTTTGCAAGGCGGCACTGTCCCGAAGCCCAAGGCTTCGATAAATCTCGGTAGTGGCGGACGATTGATTCAGGGTGTAGAAGTGGATTCCGGCCACGCCTTGATCCAAGAGTTCTCGACATTGCTCAGTGGCCCAGTGAACGCCCACGTTGGCCACGGCCTCCGTATCTGACCCAGCACGGGCGATGGCACGTTGCAGGCCGGCTGAAATGTTGGCGCCGCCCGCGAGCTCAGCAATCCGTCTCATGCCCTGAGTGGTTGTGATGGGCATAATGCCGGCCACGATAGGAATCGTGATCCCTGCAAGGATACACCGGTCCCGAAAATCAAAAAAAGCCGAATTATCAAAGAAGAGTTGGGTGACGATGTAATCGGCTCCTTGGTCGACCTTGGCTTTGAGGTAGTCCATTTCGTCCAGTCGATTAGGCGTCGCAGGGTGACCTTCAGGAAAACCGGCGACGCCGACTCCGAAGCCGCGCTGATCGGGGTGAAGCCCACCTTTTTCATTGAACTTCCGAATAAACCCAACGAGGTCGGCGGCTTGCTGGAAAGCATCTTGCTTCCGGTCATAGCCTGTAAGCCCTTTGGGTGGATCGCCGCCCAAAGCCAAGATATTAGAGACGCCAGCCTCGGCGTAGCGAGTGAGAATGCCCTGAATCTCATCTTGGCTGTGACAGACCAGGGTCAGATGAGGGATCGCGTCTAGGGAGGTTGAGTTCTTAATGCGGACGACTAGATCATGGGTGAGTTCTCGCGTAGACCCACCGGCCCCATAGGTGACCGAAACAAAGGAAGGCTTTAGAACTTCAAGCTTCCGAATGGTTTCATAGAGCGCCTCGGCTCCCTTTTCGGTCTTAGGAGGGAAGAACTCAAAGGAACACGTCGGACCATTGGTCAAGAGATCGGCAATATGCATAGGCGCTTTTGGAGACCTCGACGTGGGCTAAGAATGACCCAGAGTATACAGAGCCATCGTATGCATGCGACCGTTAAGGCTTGAAATGTGCCTTGAGATCATACGGTGATTGATTCGGATGAAGTCCTCGGGGAGGTTACGGTCAAGTCTTATGAAGCCGCCAGTCGCCAGCGTCAATTTTTAAAAGACCTGAGGTTGAGCCGAGATAGAGATACGTCCATCCGTGGACCGTTTTTTTTTCACTTTGAATTTTGCGAATGATTCTTCGGTAAAGGGAATGTGGTTTCCCGTATCCGAGAAAGCCTTCGATCTCATCAATCGGTTGGACCCATTTCTCGGGCAGGGCCATCGGGGCGAGTTCGCCGTGAACGAGGCCCTCATCATTGATGAGCCCCGGGTAATCTTCAACCTCCCAAAGACTGCCTTTGCATTTCGCGGAGGTGACCGGCTTCACGATCATGTCGGCGATATCGGGCCAACGGGCTTGGTTTTGCATGAGGGTTCCGTAAGTAAAAAGGGTCGACGGAAGCGGTTTAGGCTCAAGGCCCCGGGCGGCCGAATCCAGTTGGGAGGTGGGGAGCTTGAAACTCTGAAGGGCCCTGGATACCACCTCGTGGTAGCCGTTGGCCGGGGGCACCGGCGCTTGGGTACGCGCAGCTTGAGTGACTTGGTAGCTCGTGCAAGGGTATTCAAGGCCGTCCTCATCTAAAGCGATGACTTTGAGGCGTTCGTAGAATCCGCTGGCCACTCCCTCCTTACGATCGAGGGCGGCCCAGGTGGCCTCGTCCGCTTCATAGAGAGCTCCAGGGACGGCCGTGCCTGGTCTAGGGTGAATAGTCAGGGCTCCGCCGTCTCGTGTTTTGGAGTAGTAGTGGAAGGAGACTTCAAAATCAGGGAGCCAAGCAACGCGCTTAAAAATAAGACCGTGGGGTGAGATCTTGCGTTCTGAGCAATAGCGCTGCCAGTCTGTGGCGTTGAGATTGGATCCGTATGCGAAGTAGAGTTTTTTCATCAGTGGGGATCGGGCTTAAAGGTTAAATTGAATTCTTGATACGACCTGGAGTTTAACTTCGGAGCGGTCTGCGTTGTTCAAATGAAAATTTTGCGCCGCCACTGATGCGAGCGAGCTTCAGCTCTTGGGGTTCGGGCTGAGGCGGGCTGTCTGGATCGATGACGATGTCCCAAGCCAGCGCTCGGCCGGGAGGAGGGGAGGTGGGGTGACAACGCGCGTGGGTCGAAACCCTCCCCGCAATCGCATCGAGCGCAGGGTGAACTGCTTCTGAGAGGTCTGCGATCCAAGAGAAGGCGTCGCTTTCTGAGAGTGCGGGGCAAGGGCCGAGGGAAATTAAAGCTCTTTGGGGCCCCCGCACTTCGACGTGAAAGTCGACATACTCACGAGGATGAAAACAGGGGTGGACTTGAAAAATCTTCGCCACTGCTTCGATGTCGTTGCCTTGAATGCCAAGGCTTGAGATCAGGCGCTCGGCCGTGAGGGCTGCGATGCCTGTCCATTGGGCGCGCCCGAGTTCGCGAGAAGCCTCGATGTCAAGTTTCTGTGCGGCGCAGAGCATGAAGGACCGAGCGAGCAAGTGGCTCTGAATCGCAAATTCTTTATTCGCGGTGATCAGTGCGCTGTGAGAAAGGTCTTCAAGTTGAAAGCCTGGATCGAAAGCGCCGGAGTAATCGGCCCATCCACCGGGTTCCATCTCATGAGGCGAAGCTTGAAGTTCGATTTTGGCGAGTCTTGATGACTCGACGGCTTCGGCATTAGGGTGAGGGACGAAAGCTTTTTCTTCAGTCTCTTCTTCTTCGATGAAGACCGACCAGCGACAGGCGGGCGTTTGATCTGTAGAAGTTCGAGGGGGGCGGTGAATGGGGCGCGCCTTCATGTATGGATGAGTGGCTGCGGCTGTCGCATCGAAAGTGGGATCTTCGATGTCGTGGCACATTAAGCGAACCCGTTTTTCTCCGAACGGTTCGACATCGAGTAAGGCGCCGCAGTGCGGAAGCCAAAATTCACCGTAGTCGGGGCGGTCTAAGCGAAATTGAAAGTCCATGAATTGATGGGGGGCACCGATGTCGAGCTGAAGGTTTTTGAAAACCGTGGAGACATCGTGGCCCTCAAATCCAAGCGCTTTTTGCATCCTGCGGGAGTAGATCGGGCTGGCCGTCATCCACTCTGAGATCGAGAACTCGACATAGGCATCGCCTCCGAAGCGTTTGGCTACAAGAGGAAGCCCTACGCGGTCTTGGAGGTGCCCGCTCAATAAAAACTCTCGCCCCAATCCGGCGAGTGCTTGGCGAGAGAAGTGGCTCAAGGTTAGTTCGGGATTGAAATCCCCTGAATAGTCGTCCCGCAATGGCATGACGGACTCCTGGGCTTTTTAAGCGTTAAGAGGACGCAGTTTTGAGCAGTTGGCTGAAGGAGCCGAGGCCTGCGGCCTTGGGAGTCGATCAGATTTTTCATTCCTTGAGATGGGCGAAGTCCCCCGCGACTGTGGCAGAATAGCAATGGTGAATCATCTCTGAAACAGCCTATTGTCTTCATCGCCTTCAGCCGTTTTAACGTGTTGTGAAGAGGCTTTTTCGGAACCCTCTCGATCCCGTCGTAAGAGGGAATTCTTTTGTGGGGAGAAAGTGATTTCATGCAGCCAGATCATGAAAATGAGAATTCGAAGGAAAATCGTTCTCGGAGCGCCTATTGGCGAGCCAACTTGAAGCTCATGGCAGGACTCTTGACGGTTTGGTTTGTGGTTTCGTACGGCTTTGGAATTCTTTTCGTCGACGAATTGGATGAGATCCGCATCGGCGGCTTCAAGCTCGGATTTTGGTTTGCCCAGCAGGGGTCCATCTACGTCTTCGTGGCGTTGATCTTCGTGTATGTATGGAGAATGAATCGGCTCGATCGAAAGTACGATGTGGATGAGTAGTGGGCGGACGGGGAGTAGCGGTTCTTTGATATGGAACTAAAAACGTGGACATACCTGTTTGTGGGGCTGAGCTTCTCGCTCTACATCGGCATTGCGATTTGGTCTCGCGTGAAGACCACCCGGGGTTTTTACGTCGCAGGAGGAGGAGTCTCCCCGCTCGCGAATGGGATGGCGACCGCGGCTGATTGGATGTCCGCAGCTTCCTTTATTTCCATGGCCGGAATTATTTCCTTTAGCGGGCGTGATGGGGCCTATTATCTCATGGGCTGGACGGGCGGCTACGTCCTTCTTGCTCTTTTACTCGCCCCCTATCTGCGTAAGTTTGGTCAGTTTACTGTCCCTGATTTCGTCGGTCAGCGTTACTACTCCAATGAGGCGCGCTTGGTGGCGGTGGTCTGCGCCATTTTTGTTTCCTTCACCTATGTGGCCGGACAAATGAGAGGAGTCGGCGTTGTCTTCTCCCGATTCTTAGATGTCGATATTGGCAGCGGCGTCGTGATCGGTATGGCGATTGTCTTCTTTTATGCCGTGATGGGGGGAATGAAAGGGATCACCTATACCCAAGTGGCTCAGTATTGCGTGCTGATCTTTGCGTTCCTCGTTCCGGCTATCTTTATATCCATCACGATGACAGGAAATGCTTTTCCGCAAGTGGGGTTCGGCTCCACAGTGCTGGACTCTTCGGGAGTCGATACGGGCATCTATTTGCTGGATAAACTGGATGGGCTGCATCAAGAACTCGGTTTTTCGGCTTACACGGACGGCACAAAAGACACCATTGACGTTTTCTTCATAACGGCTGCGCTGATGGTTGGGACGGCGGGCCTCCCCCATGTCATCATTCGTTTCTTTACCGTGCCTAAGGTGAAAGATGCTCGCCTTTCGGCGGGCTACGCCCTTCTTTTTATTGCTCTCTTATATACGACAGCTCCGGCGGTCGCGGCCTTCGCTCGTACCAATCTCATCGAGACGGTTCATGGAAACGCTTATTCTGAGATGCCTGATTGGTTTCACCATTGGGAGAAGACGGGCCTGCTGGCCTGGGTGGATAAAGACGGCGACGGTGATATTCACTACGGAGCCGGTCCTGCGTTTGGAAAACTGCCCGACCAAAAGCAGTTAAAGCTCGTGAAAGAGTCTACTTATGGGCGCTCGGGGGAATCTCTTTTTAGGAATCCGCCCACAGAGAATACAAACGAGCTGTATGTAGACCGAGATATCATGGTGCTCGCAAACCCTGAAATTGCCCGACTGCCGTACTGGGTGATTGCACTGGTTGCGGCCGGAGGACTGGCGGCCGCTCTTTCAACGGCGGCGGGGTTGTTGCTGGTGATCTCGGCGTCGATTTCACACGACTTGCTCAAAAACGTTTTGATGCCTCAGATTAGCGAGAAGCAAGAGCTTCTTTTTGCCCGACTGGCCGCTGGGGTGGCCGTCGGGATTGCCGGTTATTTCGGAATTAATCCACCCGGTTTCGTTGCTCAAGTGGTGGCCTTCGCGTTCGGCTTGGCCGCCGCCTCATTTTTTCCCGCGATTGTTTTAGGTATTTTTTATAAACGCATGAATCGCGAAGGAGCGATTGCGGGGATGGTCGTCGGGATTCTCTTTACGGCCGCGTACATTAGCTACTTCAAGTTTATCAGCCCAGAGATGAATACGAGTGCGCATTGGCTTTTTGGGATTTCGCCTGAAGGGATTGGAGCTCTTGGCATGCTGATTAATTTTGCAGTGGCATTAGGCGTATCGCGACTGACTCCGGCTCCGCCTCAAGAGGTGCAAGATCTCGTGGAGAATATTCGCGTCCCTCGAGGCGCAGAATCTGCCCACCCTCACTGAGATGGAGACTCTGTAGAGGCTCAGGATCTCCGGTGACTGCTCGGGCCAGATCTTATTTTCGGTATTCTTGCAGGATGGGTTTTAATTCATCCGGACTTGCGCCGTGAAGGACGACTCCGTCGCAACCTAGGCTGAGCTGTTCTCGAATGGACTTGACGCACTGTTGAGGGCTTCCTGTCGCAGAGGGAGCGAGCCAGGCGTCAGGAATAAGAGAGGCGATGTGTTCGAGCTGTTCGGGGGTGGCCAGGCTGTCGATTCCCCCCTGAAAACTTTGAACCATCGCATCCGCGCGGAAGGTCTCCAGTACTTTAGGATCCCAGCGATTCGTTCGAACCAACAGGTCTCCATACCCTTGGAGGTAGGTCGCCATTCGGCCGACTGACTTCATGAGTCGCTTTTCTTCAGAGAGGTGATCTCCAACCGTGGCAAAGCAAGACCAAACTTTGACATCGTCAGGATTCCGGCCCGCTTGCTCCGCCGCCGTCTTCACAGTTTGAACGCAGCGGGCTGTGGTTTCCTCGGTGAAATAGGTGTGAAGGATCACTTCATCAAAACACCGCCCTCCCAGCGAGAGGGACTTGGGACCGAACGCGGCAAGCAGCATAGGGACGGAAGCATCCACGTCTGAGCCAAGTCGCAGAATGGGGTAAGACCCGACGGGCCCGTCGTAGCCCACCACCATCTCACCCTTAAGAACGCGACGCATCAGGCCAACGAAATCTTCCATTTGGGCGGTTGTGATGGGGGGGATCCCAAAGGCTTTCTGCATGGGCTCTATTCCTCGGCCGATGCCGAGCGTAAAACGTCCGCCCGTTAAGCGGTGCATTGTCAGCGCGTAGCCTGCGGTGACGAGAGGGTGTCGAGTGTTGTGATTGGTGACTGCGGTTGCGATCCGAATGGAGTCTGTGACCGCGCCCGCTGCCCCAGACAGGGTGGCTGCTTCCTTTGAATGATATCGCTCCGAAATGAAAGCAGTCCCAAGCCCGAGCGCTTCCGCATCCTGTAGCTCCGCAATGAGTTCCCGGGGAGACTCGGGTTGGCCCGCAAGCATATAAAAGCCGAGCTCTGAGTTTTTCTCGATAGGCATGATGGATCCCTTTCGTTTCTTTTTTCGTTTCAGCGGGTCGGTGAGTCGAAGCAGACTGACAGAGGCAGAGTTTTGCGTTTTTGAAGGCGTTCAGCTAGAGCCCCCAAAAAGCGAAGGCTTGGGAGAGGTGGACGGCGACGGGCCAACCACTATGGGGGCCGGGTTGATTCTGACTGAGCACGACCCCGACGAGTCCCGTTTCGGGGCTCACGAAGAAGGTCGTACCGTAAAAACCCGACCACCAAAAGTCACCGTTTCGATCTACGTTTAAACTGGCTTCGGAGTCGACAACAACGGCGAGACCCAGCCCCCAGCCCAGACCTTGAATGCCTTCATCGATGAGAACGCCGGATAAAACATGTGGAGAGGTCATCTCAATCACGGTTTCGGGACTTAGGATACGGGCCCCCTCATAGGTGCCTTGATTCCACAGCATGAGAGCAAAACGCATATAGTCGGGAGCGGTGGAGACGAGCCCGCTTCCACCAGGAGCCCAACCCATGGCATCGCTTTTGGCTTCTTTAAGTGGAATTAAATTTTGGTCTTCATCGACTGTGTAAACAGTAGCCATGTCCGTACGCTCGTCAGCCTTCGGTAGGAATCCGGTGGAATTCATTTTAAGAGGATCGAAGATTCGACGTTTCAGAAAAACATCGAAGGGTTCTCCCGCAGCGACTTCGACGACGCGAGCAAGTACGTCCGCAGTCCATCCATAGCGCCATTTTTGGCCAGGTTGTTCGTAAAGAGGAGCACCGAGAAAGCGATTGACGCGGTCGCTCAGAGAGCCTTCCCCCTTGTAGATATAGTGCTCAGCCCAAAGTCCACCGAGATCTGAATCATCGTCCTCGGATCCGATTCCAGCTCTAAAGGTCAGCAGGTCTCGGACCGTAAGAGGGCGAGAGAGGGGAGCCGTGGGAAGGGTTCCATCGTCTTGAAAGTAGAGACTCGTGGCGACTTCGGCCTTACCTGCGAGAGGAATGTATTTCTCAACGGGATCATCGATTCCTAATCGGCCTTCTTCAATGAGGATCAGGGCGGCCGTCGCTGTAATGGGCTTCGTCATAGACGCGATTCGGAAGCGAGTGTCCATCTGCATGGGGGTTCCCGAATCAATGTCGGCATAGCCTGCCGCCTTTGAGTGGACAATTTCTCCATTCAAAGCAAAGAGGGCCACGTACCCCGAGTCTTTCTCAAGCCAGAGGTTGAATTCAAGAAAGCGATCGAGGGCCCAGGTTGAAATTTTGGAGAGGCTCTGTACGCCTTGTGAATCGGAGCGGGAAACAGTCTTCTCTTTCTCTGGGCCGGGCTGGCAGGCGCAAAAAAGAAGACAGATTCCGATCAGCAACGCGCTGGCGCAGCTGATTCGTAAGAATTCTTGCTGAGGTGAGTGGAAGATCATTTTTGGGGGGCGTTGAGTCATGCCTATTTCTTCGCTGATGGGGATGAGGGGGGGTACTTTAGATCCTCGCCTCAGGATTAAGCTCGGCTTCAGGGGAGGTTTTAGCCTCTCCCGAGGCGAGATCGACGTCTTGCCTTGGGCAAGAACTCGAGTCGTTCTAGGAAGATTTCCGAGCCATGATAATCCAAAGAGGGTCCCCGGCGGAGGGGGATCGGTCTAAAAAGACGGCGCTCTCGTATTGGCCCGCATTTTCAAAATAGGTTTGGACCAGCTGGACTCGTCCCATGGGATCCAGCATTCGAAAGGCTTTGATGGCTTTAGTGGGAAAACATCGGTGGGACAGCGCGATGAGGTGAAGGCCTCCGGGTTTCAGGGTGCGTGCCGCAGAACGGAAAACGTCAACGGGGTTATTTAAGTACTGGAGAGAGACGGCATTGATGATCGCGTCGAATTGATGATCAGGGAAGGGCAGCTCCGAGGTCTGATTTAGGTTTTGAGTCACGAATTCGTCGAGTCGATCGTTTTCGGCCAGTTCAGCCTCATTCATACCCAGGCCAAAGACGCGACCAAAGCGCATGTCGGGAGGCAGATGTGAAATCCATGAGGACATGAGGTCAAGGATTATCCCATCTTCAGGAAGGAGTTCGCGATAAACCTGGGTGAGCGAATCAATGGTCGAGGGATCTATGTGCGCCACGAGTCGAGGCTGCGCATAAAATAAGGCATCGTCGCTCTCGTCTTCGCGATCAAAAAGGTCAGGGCGAGATAGGGTGAGTTTCGTATCCATAGATGAGTCCTCAGTTTTCGTATTTGAGGCCGTGAATGACCCAGAGGCGATTCGGCAGGCCGTATGCCCCTGCTTCTCTGTGGGGGGCTTATTGGGGATGGTACTCCCAGAAGTGCCAGGTCATCGATTAATCGAGGCATGCCCTCTCTTTGAATACGCTGATCTAGATATCTTACTCAGAATAGCTGCTCTTCATCGGAGAGCGCTGCCATTCGGGTGGCGCGGTTGGGCTGAGGATGGGAGTGCGGATTCTCTCAGGGTTTCCATGCCGGCAATTCAGCTACTGAGGCACTGTTAGAGATATTTCGTTGATTGCTTCCATCTGCGTCCATCATGTAGATTTGAACGCCATCTCTCTCGGAAACAAAAGCAATCTGAGTTCCATCCGGTGACCATGCAGGTTGGTAATCAATTGAAGAATTATTAGAGATGTTCCGTTGGTTGCTTCCATCTGCTTCCATCACATAGATTTGGCTATAGCCATCTTTGGCGGAATCAAAAGCAATCGTATTCCCATCCGGTGACCAACTCGGATTACTGTCAATTGAAGAATTGTTAGAGATGTTCCGTTGGTTACTTCCGTCTGCGTCCATCACATAGATTTGATGGCCGCTATCTCTGACGGACAAAAAAGCAATCTGCGTTCCATCCGGTGACCATGCGGGAGCTTCATCATCTGAAGAACTATTAGAGATGTTCCGTTGGTTACTTCCGTCTGCGTCCATCACATAGATTTGAGTATTGCCATCTCTCTCGGAAGCAAAAGCAATCTGAGTGCCATCCGGTGACCACGCGGGAAAATAATTACCTGAAGAATTATTAGAGATGTTTCGTTGATTGCTTCCATCTGCGTCCATCACATAGATTTGAGTATTGCCATCTCTGTCGGAAAAAAAAGTAATCTGAGTTCCATCCGGTGACCATGAAGATTCGTAATTACCTGAAGAATTATTAGAGATGTTCCGTTGATTGCTTCCGTTTGCGTCCATTACATAGATTTGAGGATTGCCATCTCTGTCGGAAGTAAAAGCAATCTGCCCAATCTCACTGGAACCCGAATCATCATCCCCACCACCACAAGAAAACACCAAGGGGAACACCAAGAGAGTCAAGAGCAACAGGCTGAGGCGTTTCTTCATTTTGAGATTCCTTTTTGTCTTGGCAGAGATGTTTGAATACTACCCACCCGAGAGCATACAAAAATTCCCGAACCCTCTCTGAATCAACCTCAGAGACACCGACTTCCGAGGGGCAGGTGATTTATTGCCGAGGAGAGTCCATTGATTCAAGCGGAGGAAAGGCTCTGGGAATTCTCTCAGGGTTTCCATGCGGGAGTATAATCATCTGAAGAGTTGTTAGAGATGTTCCGTTGGTTGCTTCCATCTGCGTCCATCACATAGATTTGTTGATATCCATCGCTTTCGGACTGAAAAGCAATCTGAGCTCCATCGGGTGACCAACTCGGATTACCGTTAATTGAAGAATTGTTAGAGATGTTCCGTTGGTTACTTCCGTCTGCGTCCATAAAATAGATTTGGTAATCGTCATCTCTTTCGGACTGAAAAGCAATCTGATTTCCATCAGGAGACCATCTCGGAGCAAAATCCTCTGAAGAATTATTAGAGATGTTCCGTTGGTTGCTTCCGTCTGCGTCCATTACGTAGATTTGGGGGTTGCCATCTCTCCTATCGTCTCTGAAAACAAAAGCAATCTGGGTTCCATCCGGTGACCAACTCGGGAGAAAACCGACTGAAGAATTATTAGAGATGTTCCGTTGGTTTCCGCCATCTGCGTCCATCACATAGATTTGGTAATAGCCATCGCTTTCGGACTGAAAAGCAATCTGGGTTCCATCCGGGCTCCATGTGGGTTCAGCATCATCTGAAGAACTATTAGAGATGTTCCGTTGGTTTCCGCCATCTGCGTCCATCACATAGATTTGGCTATAGCCATCTCTTCGGGAATAAAAAGCAATCTGAGTTCCATCCGGAGACCAGCTCGGGGAAAAATCCTCTGAAGAATTATTGGAGATGTTCCGTTGATTGTTCCCATTCGAATCCATGAGATAGATTTGACGATTGGAAGTGAAAGCAATCTGCCCAATTTCACTGGAACCCGAATCATCATCTCCATCACCACAAGAAAACACCAAGGGGAACACCAAGAGAGTCAAGAGCAACAGGCTGAGGCGTTTCTTCATTTTGAGATTCCTTTTTGGCTTTGGCAGAGATGTTTGAATACCCCCCGCCCCAAAAATATACACAACCCCCCATAGAACCCTTTCCGCACATCTCCAGCCCGCCCCCTGACACGGACGGAAATCGATGGGAAATGAGGGATGGAAACAGATCCTCAAACCACCGTTTTTGAGTTCTTTTCCGGCATTTTGGAGTGGTCTCGGCGGGTTCATTTGCTCAGAATATGCAATAAAAGTCCATGATGGAAGTCGAATCCTTTGATCAGGCACGGCCAAGTGGCGTCGGCCTATGGACGGGTTTGGTAAAGTGGGAAGGTTCCTATTTACTCAGGAGATCGGATCCATGCAGGCTCAAGCCAGTGCCACTCCAAGTTCGCCTCGACGTTATCACGAGGTCGAAACTTGGGATATGGAAGTAGATGTCGCGATTGTGGGATTTGGAGGGGCTGGCGCCTGCGCGGCCATCGAAGCGGCCGATGCCGGAGCTCATGTTCTAATCCTCGAAGTCGCGAGCGCGAGTGGTGGATCAACGGAACTTTCAAGTGCGGAGGTGTATCTCGGGGGAGGAGGGGGGACACGCGTTCAGCAAGCCTGCGGGTACGAGGACTCCACCGAGAATATGTTCAATTACTTGATGGCTGCCGGAGGCGATCTAAGCGACGAAGCCAAAGTGAGGTCTTACTGCGAAGGAAGTCGAGAGCATTTTGATTGGCTCGTGGCCATGGGCGCACCCTACAAGGACACAGAATATAAGGAAAGAGCCATCATGGCTCCCACCGATGATTGCCTTCTTTATACGGGCAGTGAAAAGTGTTGGCCCTTCAAGGATCGGGCCGATCCATGTCCACGGGGTCATAACCTTGAGGTTGAGGGAGACAACGGCGGCCCTCTCTTTATGAAGATTCTGACCGAACGAGTGGTTGAAAGAGGCATCCAAGTCGAATACAACGCGCGTGCACTGACTCTCGTCGTCGATGAAGACGGAGAGGTCCGTGGTCTTGTTGCGCGGATCGATGGAGAGGAGAGAAACATTCGAGCCCATCAAGGAGTCGTTCTGTGCGCGGGCGGGTTCGTGATGAATCAGGAAATGGTGAAGCAATATTGCCCCAGGTTAACTGCGGGGAGTGTGCCCATTGGAAATCCGGGTGATACGGGAGCTGGAATTTTGATGGGTCAAAGCGTCGGTGGGGCGCTGATTAATATGAACGAAGCCTTCATCACCTTGCCCTTTTATCCACCGTCCTCTCTAACGTACGGGATTTTCGTAAACGCCCAGGCTCAGCGGTTTATTAACGAAGATTCCTATCACTCTCGAATCGCCTATCACGCGATTAGGCAGACGGGGAAGGGGATTTACCTCATTGTCTCTGCTGATGACTATGAGCATCCGACCTTTTTGAATGCGGAGATTGTGGGTACGGGTGAGACCATTGAAGAGTTAGCTGAAGAAGTCGGTCTCGATGCAGGGATGCTCCGACATACCGTTGATTTTTACAGTGAGCAGGCAGCCCATGGGGGGGATCCACTTTTTCATAAGTCTGAGCAGTGGTTGAAACCGATCAAGCCCCCATATGCCGCTTTGGATTGTACGCCCGGAAGTGGCGTTATTTATGCTTATTTCACGCTTGGGGGCTTAGATACGAGGCCCACGGGTGAGGTTCTGACTATGGATAAAAGCGTGATTCCTGGACTTTACGCGGCGGGGCGAACCACATGCGGCGTGCCGCGTAACGCAGATGGCTACGCGAGTGGGATGTCAGTGGGGGACGCCACGTACTTTGGTCGTTTGGCAGGGCGAGCGGTGGCTGCTCGGCTCCACCGAACGCAGGTTGTGGATGAAAGTTGACTCGTGAGTGAAGTTCAGGCCTTCAAAGGTTTCCTTTGTGTTGGACGCCGTCTACCGAGAGTGTGACCCCGGAGATCCAACTCGCTTGATCAGAGGCGAGGAAGATCACCGCACTCGCGACTTCTTCGGGTGTTCCGAGTCGGCCGAAGGGGATGCTGTTTTGAATGGCTTGATATTGTTTTGGGGCGACGTTTTTAATGGTCTCCCACATTCCTCCTGGAAATTCGATTGAGCCGGGAGCGACACAGTTCACCCGGATTCCAAACGGAGCGAGGGTGTTGGCCATTGTTTTGGAATGGCTAATGAGTGCGGCCTTAACGGCGGCGTAAGCCGGAGGAGAGCCCGCCTCGAGGGCCGATGTGGAAGAGATGTGAATGATCGATCCGCCTTCGGCCTCGCGTAGCCATGGGGTGACTCGCCATGTCGCCCGGACACTGGCCATGACGTCGACGTCGAAGCCGGTCTTCCAGCCCTGCTCGTCGTCACTGACGCCGAAGCCCGAAGTATTATTAACGAGGACGTTGATCTGGCCGAGAGCCGTCTGGCTGGCATCAAGAAAGTGATTGAGTGCGCTTTCGTCAGACACGTCACAGACTTCTGCATGCACTTTTACTCCGAGAGCACTCACTTCTTCGGCGGTTTTCGATAGGGCATCCTCGCCTCGCGCGCAGATAGCTAGATTGGCCCCTTCCCGTGCGAAACCCAGGGCGATGGATCGTCCAATTCCTTTACTTGCTCCGGTGACGATTACGCCTTTGCCCTTTAGGTTTAGATCCATTGATTTCTCCTTATGTTCGGTTGAGGATTGAATAGCACGCTTAAAACCGAGTTTTCATACTAGAAGTCATTCTTTGATTTTCTGGATTTCGTGTGACCTTCAGGGGCTGTTGTCTGAAGTTCGATCTTCTGCGTCCTCGAGCTGCTGGATGTTTTCGGCATGACTCTCTCGACTGATTCGGTAGCCCGTAAGGATGCCCACGGAGCCTATGTACAGCAGCATCAATATGGGTACATAGACCAATCCTAGGTCTCGGATGGTCTCTTTTGGAACGTCGCCAGGAATTGCATCGGTGGGGAAGTCAATGCTGGCGAGAATCAGTGTGGCCGTGAATGTGCCGATTCCATGGACAGACTTTTGAGCGAAGCTTCTCGCCGCAAAGAAGATTCCTTCAGAGCGTCTTCCAGTTTTGAGTTCACTCTCCTCGACCACGTCGGCCACCATTGCAGAGATGAGGATGGCGGCCGTGATAATCAGCGTTACTTCAAGTGTGGAAAATCCAACGAGTGTGTAAAACAGGCTTTGGGTCCCGTTGGCGGGCATGAGATCGAAGAGTCGCAAGAGAATAGGAAGAGGAGCCGCAATGCAGGCCGCCAAGGCTGTGGTCAGCGCCGCATACTTTTTGCCCAAATGAAGAGAGAGGCGTGGGGCTGCAGCCAGAGCCACAATCGCAGCGATAAAGTAGGGGAGGTTAAGGATTCCAATCTGTTCACTGGTCAGTTCCCAAAAAAAAGTATTGAAGTAAATATTCAGCGAAGTCGAGACTCCTGCCGCCATGGCGGTGAGGAGTGCGGAGAAGAAGAGGACCAGGAATGAATGGTTTGAAAGGGTCTGGCGGAGTTCATTGGCCGTCTGCCGAAAGTCGAAGGCCCGTCGAGGCGGGGGTTGCTTAAAGGTGGGAATTTGTTTGTGAGTGCCCATGGCCGAGGCGATGATGGCGATGAACATCACGCCTCCGCCGATGAGTCCATATGTTTGGTAGCCCGGCGCGTAGAGAACCCCACCTTTTGATTCAGGCAAGAGGACGAGGTATGCGAGGACGGCCATGGAGAGTCCGCCCCACCAGCCGAAGAAATATCGAAAACCCATGAGGGACGTTCGCGTGTCGTAGTCGTGGGTCAATTCCGCAACAAGTGAACTGGAGGGAATTTCGTATAAGGTGATACAGGTACGTACAAGGATGGCCATGCCGATCAAGTAGGCGAGCAGCCATTCTGGAGAGAGGTTCTCAGGGGGATTCCAGAGGAGGAAGTAGCTCACCGCGACGGGTAGGGCCGACGCATACATGAACGGATGGCGTCTTCCCCACTTGGAATGCGTCTGGTCGGAAAAGTACCCAACGATGGGGTCAGAGAAGGCATCAAAGATCAAAGCCGTCATGAGGGCGCCGCCGACCCACGACGCCGGAAGGCCGAGGACTTGGTTGTAGTAGATCAGAAGGAGGAAGGAAAAGCCATTATCCTTCACACCGTAGGCGACTGAACCGAGCCCGTAATAGAGCTTGGTGGCCAGGGCAAAGGGGGCCTGAGGGGCTGTTGTCTTCATAAAGCCCCTCCCAGGGGTTACGCAGGATATGGGTTGGCCAGTGTATCGCAGTCCATGGGTGAGATACATGGATATCAAATTCCCTGGCAGAGCCTCATGGCAGCGGTAGAGTGGAAGAATGACAAAAAACTCAGGATCTATGCGGGGCCGTACCGTTTTGCTCACGGGCTTTACGGCCGGTCTGGGGCGAGCCGCTGCTCTAGAATTGGCTGAACAAGGTGCGGACTTAGTCGGCATTTGTCGGAGTCGAGAAAAAGCTGAAGCCGTGGCTCAAGAGATCCGCCAGCGTACGCCCGGAGCTCGATTTGACTGGCTTGTGGGTGATCTGGGAAGTCAGTCCGACGTGCGCCGGGTGGCGGGGGAGTTCTTGGCGATGGATCGCCCCCTAGATGTACTCTGGAACAACGCGGGCCTCATCAATCTCGCTCGTGAGACCACCGTGGACGGCCTCGAAATGACATTCGCCGTGAATCATCTGGGTTATTTTCTTCTCACGAATTTGCTTTTAGATCGTTTGCGCGCCGCCGATGCAGGACGTGTCGTCTGCACGGCTTCGGATGCCTATAAGTTCGGCGGTCGACTTGATTTCTCAGACTTACAGGCGGAGTCGAATTACAGTTCATTCAGAGTCTATGGGCGTTCAAAGCTAGCCAATATTTTATTTACGCAAGAACTCGCCGAAAGAGAATCTGAGCAGGGGGTAACCGCCAATTGTTTTCACCCTGGCTTTGTGGCTAGCGATTTCAGTAAGAACAATGGCCGCTGGGCTCGCATCATGATGGCCCTGGGAGCCCCGTTTGCCAGGTCTCCGGAAAAGGGAGCGGAGACGGGGCTACACCTGGCATCCTCTCAAGAGGTTCAAGATGTGAGTGGCTATCATTTCGTAAACGGAAAGCCACGGAAAGTGGGTTTGAGTGTGCAACGTCCTGGCGACGCCGAAGAACTTTGGCGGGTCAGTGAGGAGTTGACGAATTTTACCTCTTGACTCTTTCAAGTACAGCGATGGGAAGAGATGACTCAAGCGACAGACGTCTGAATAGGCCTCTGTCACAGATCGCACGCAACGCTAGGAAGGAATCATGGAATCTCAAAAACGGCTCTCTCTGTCGCCCGCTCGCTTTGCGGTCTTAAATGCGGGGCTCTGCTCGGCGGCTATTGGCTTCCTGGTGTGGCTCATCTATTTCCATGAAGGAGCGGGATCAGACGGCCCCTCAATTCTGCCCATGTTCAGCGCGATCTTTAACTCGATCAGCGCTTGTTTGTTGCTGGGTGGACTTTGGGCAATTCGTCACCAGAAGAGAAGGCTGCATCAGCAGTTGATGCTGAGTGCTCTCTTAGTTTCGGCTCTTTTTCTTGTGAATTACATTTACTACCACTACAGCGCCGGGGATACTTATTTTTTGGGGACGGGTTTCATTCGACCTGTGTACTTTGTCATCCTCATTAGTCACGTTGTCCTCTCGGTGGTCATTCTTCCGATGATTCTGACGGCTATTTATCTGGCCTTGTCGGATCGGCTTGCTCTGCATAAGCGATTTGCAAGGTGGACCTGGGGGGGGTGGATGTACGTCTCTGTGACAGGCGTCGTTGTCTACTTCATGCTTCATGTCATCACTTGGACATAGGATTGGGGCGACTGTTCATGTTCTGCCCCCGTTTTTGTGCTGCGAAGGGTATGATGAGTCTCTCGGCCGTGACCTTGGCCATGAGCTGAAGTCTGTTGGGTCTTGTCCATGTCGTGAATTCCAGGAGAGCCCTATCGGAGGTGCTGGGTCACAGGGTGTTCATGTAAGTGTGTGTACGGCGTATCAGAAGGGGAGTCCGTTTGGCTTTTGAGTTATCGATGCGCTCTTTGACTCGCTTGTTCTCGGCGCTCGGCCTCGCTTTGGCCCTCCTAGGGGCGTCCTTGTATGTCCCTGAAGTCTCGGCGGACACGCCTGAAGACCTGCGAATCGTCCGTGTTTACTATTCCGATGTCGCAACGCGTAGCCGAATCATTGTTAGCTTTGAAGCAGCGTTGCTTGAGACTCGGTACGAGGACGGTTACCACGTTCTGGAAGTCAGCCAATCTGATCTTGAAAAACTAAAGGCGGCGGGTCTCAAAACCCAGGAAGACCCCTTTTACGTCCCGCGAGCGCAACGGCTTCCCGGCTTCTCATGTTATGAAAGCGTAGATGAAACGTTTGTATCGGCTCAAGCTCTAGCGGGGGCTCGGCCCAATTTGGTCGATTGGAAAGATATCGGAAATTCGTGGGAAAAAGATGCAGGTTTGGGCGGGGAAGATATCAATGTCCTTGTCTTGACGAATTCCATGACCGTTGGTGAGAAGCCGAAGCTGCTCTTAACGTGTGCTCTTCATGCAAGAGAGTATGCAACGGCTCAACTCTGTCTCGATTTTGCAGAATATTTGGTCGACGGATATGGGGTCGATGCGGATGCGACCTGGTTGCTGGATTATCATGAAATTCATATGGTCCTTCAGGCGAATCCAGACGGTCGTCGTTTAGCGGAGTTGGGCTGGTTGTGGAGGAAAAATACCAATCAGAACTATTGTGGCACTAGCAGCGTTTCGCGTGGAGCTGATCTCAATCGAAATTTTCCATTCCAGTGGAATTGCTGTGGGGGCTCAAGTGGGAGCGTATGCTCAAACACGTATCGGGGAACGGCGGCTATGTCCGAGCCCGAAGTGTCGGCCATCGTCGATTATGGCCGTCTTCTTTTTTTAGACCAGCGAGGAGAAGGTCTTGAAGAAGCCGCTCCCATAGACGCAACAGGCGTCGCAATCGACGTTCATTCCTATGGAGAACTCGTCCTTTGGCCTTGGGGACATCAAAGCTCTTTGGCGCCCAATGGAGAATCTTTGCAGACACTGGGCCGAAAATTTTCGTATTGGAATGGCTACTGGCCCGAGCAGGCCATCGGTCTCTACCCGACCGATGGAACGACAGATGACTTTTTTTACGGCGACCTGGGTGTGGCCGCATTTACTTTTGAGCTGGGCACAGCTTTTTTTGAAAGTTGCCAGACCTATACGGATACGGTTTTCCCTGAGAATCTCCCTTCATTGGTTTACGCTGCGAAGGTGGTTCGGGCTCCGTATGTGACGCCTGCAGGGCCTGACGTTTCTTTGATCAGTCTGAGTGCGCCGAGCGCCATAGTCGGGGAGACGGTCGCGATGACCGCCACCCTTGACGATACTCGCTACAGCAATGCGAATGGCAGCGAACCGACTCATGTGATTGCGGAAGCTCAGTACTTTGTGGATGTGCCGCCCTGGGCTGGAGGGAGCGGTGTCAATATGACGCTGGCTGACGGGTCTTCAGACAGTTCGGTTGAAAGCTTTACGGCTGATCTTTCGACAGGGGGACTCTCGCCAGGGTCACATATTCTCTTTGTCCGGGGGCGGGATGCCGATGGGAACTGGGGCGCTGTGACCGCAATCTTCCTTGATCTTGAGCAGGCTGCTGCGCTGCCCGGACTTTCCATGTGGGGTCGAGCGAGTCTTGCTTTTCTTATTCTGGTCAGTTTTTGGTTCAGCAGGCAGCGGGCAATTTCAGGGTTTGCGAGCACCATGATATCTCGGTCTACATACAGCTCGTTTGTATTCTCTGTGGGCGGATTCCTAAAAAGAGATTCCCCCGAGCGCCCATAAGTAGACTCTTTCACGAGCTTTAACTGCTTTTGGTCGGGCAGTTTTCCAAACGCAGGACCGGCTCCGTAGTGAATATCACCGTCGCCGTCTTTATCCACCCAGGCCAGCAGGCCCGTCTTCTCCCAATGGTGAAACCAATCAGGCATCTCAGAATAAGCGTTTCCATGAACCGTCTCGATGAGATTGGTACGAGCGAAGGCCGCGACCGCCGGAGCTGTCGTATATAAGAGAGCAATAAAAAGAAGGGCGTAGCCCGCCGAAAGGCGAGCATCTTTCACCTTAGGCACGGTAAAGAAACGAATGATGACATGGGGGAGGCCCGCCGTCCCAACCATCAGCGCAGCCGTTATGAAGAAAACGTCAATGGTGTCTTTTGTGCCGTCCGTGTAAGCCGAAAAACCGAGTTCTTGATGCAGCCCATCCAGTTTATCCAGCAAATAGATGCCCGTATCGACTCCCGAAGAGTCCAGCACTGTGGAGCCGAACCCCACTTGCGGAAAAGCATTTCCTGTCATCGTGATGGATATAAAGATAGCCGGAACGAGGAACGCAAAGATCAGCACGCAATACTGAGCCACTTGGGTATAGGTGATCCCTTTCATTCCCCCCATCACGGCATAAAAGAAGACAATCGCCATACCGATCACGACGCCGCTGCCAATATCGACATCTAAGAATCGGGAGAAGACAACGCCGACTCCTCTCATTTGTCCGGCCACATAGGTGAAGGAAACAAAAATGGCGCAGACCACCGCCACCAAGCGCGCCTCATTGGAGTAGTAACGCTGACCGACGAAATCAGGGACAGTAAACTGACCAAACTTACGCAGATAGGGGGCGAGTAAAAGAGCAAGAAGGACGTAGCCGCCCGTCCAGCCCATGAGATAATAGGCCCCATCACGCCCGCTAAAGGAAATAATTCCGGCCATGGAAATAAAGGAAGCTGCGGACATCCAATCAGCCGCGGTCGCCATCCCATTCGCGAGCGGGGAGACTCCTCCTCCTGCGACGTAAAAACCCCGGGTGGTCTTCACGCGAGACCAAATCGCAATGCCGATGTAGAGCGAGAAGCTCAGCCCCACAAACAGGTATGTCCACGTTTTTAGTTCCATATCAAAGAACCGCTACTCCCCGTCCGCCCACTACTCATCCACATCGTACTTTCGATCGAGCCGATTCATTCTCCATACATACACGAAGATCAACGCCACGAAGACGTAGATGGACCCCTGCTGGGCAAACCAAAATCCGAGCTTGAAGCCGCCGATGCGGATCTCATCCAATTCGTCGACGAAAAGAATTCCAAAGCCGTACGAAACCACAAACCAAACCGTCAAGAGTCCTGCCATGAGCTTCAAGTTGGCTCGCCAATAGGCGCTCCGAGAACGATTTTCCTTCGAATTCTCATTTTCATGATCTGGCTGCATGAAATCACTTTCTCCCCACAAAAGAATTCCCTCTTACGACGGGATCGAGAGGGTTCCGAAAAAGCCTCTTCACAACACGTTAAAACGGCTGAAGGCGATGAAGACAATAGGCTGTTTCAGAGATGATTCACCATTGCTATTCTGCCACAGTCGCGGGGGACTTCGCCCATCTCAAGGAATGAAAAATCTGATCGACTCCCAAGGCCGCAGGCCTCGGCTCCTTCAGCCAACTGCTCAAAACTGCGTCCTCTTAACGCTTAAAAAGCCCAGGAGTCCGTCATGCCATTGCGGGACGACTATTCAGGGGATTTCAATCCCGAACTAACCTTGAGCCACTTCTCTCGCCAAGCACTCGCCGGATTGGGGCGAGAGTTTTTATTGAGCGGGCACCTCCAAGACCGCGTAGGGCTTCCTCTTGTAGCCAAACGCTTCGGAGGCGATGCCTATGTCGAGTTCTCGATCTCAGAGTGGATGACGGCCAGCCCGATCTACTCCCGCAGGATGCAAAAAGCGCTTGGATTTGAGGGCCACGATGTCTCCACGGTTTTCAAAAACCTTCAGCTCGACATCGGTGCCCCCCATCAATTCATGGACTTTCAATTTCGCTTAGACCGCCCCGACTACGGTGAATTTTGGCTTCCGCACTGCGGCGCCTTACTCGATGTCGAACCGTTCGGAGAAAAACGGGTTCGCTTAATGTGCCACGACATCGAAGATCCCACTTTCGATGCGACAGCCGCAGCCACTCATCCATACATGAAGGCGCGCCCCATTCACCGCCCCCCTCGAACTTCTACAGATCAAACGCCCGCCTGTCGCTGGTCGGTCTTCATCGAAGAAGAAGAGACTGAAGAAAAAGCTTTCGTCCCTCACCCTAATGCCGAAGCCGTCGAGTCATCAAGACTCGCCAAAATCGAACTTCAAGCTTCGCCTCATGAGATGGAACCCGGTGGATGGGCCGATTACTCCGGCGCTTTCGATCCAGGCTTTCAACTTGAAGACCTTTCTCACAGCGCACTGATCACCGCGAATAAAGAATTTGCGATTCAGAGCCACTTGCTCGCTCGGTCCTTCATGCTCTGCGCCGCACAGAAACTTGACATCGAGGCTTCTCGCGAACTCGGGCGCGCCCAATGGACAGGCATCGCAGCCCTCACGGCCGAGCGCCTGATCTCAAGCCTTGGCATTCAAGGCAACGACATCGAAGCAGTGGCGAAGATTTTTCAAGTCCACCCCTGTTTTCATCCTCGTGAGTATGTCGACTTTCACGTCGAAGTGCGGGGGCCCCAAAGAGCTTTAATTTCCCTCGGCCCTTGCCCCGCACTCTCAGAAAGCGACGCCTTCTCTTGGATCGCAGACCTCTCAGAAGCAGTTCACCCTGCGCTCGATGCGATTGCGGGGAGGGTTTCGACCCACGCGCGTTGTCACCCCACCTCCCCTCCTCCCGGCCGAGCGCTGGCTTGGGACATCGTCATCGATCCAGACAGCCCGCCTCAGCCCGAACCCCAAGAGCTGAAGCTCGCTCGCATCAGTGGCGGCGCAAAATTTTCATTTGAACAACGCAGACCGCTCCGAAGTTAAACTCCAGGTCGTATCAAGAATTCAATTTAACCTTTAAGCCCGATCCCCACTGATGAAAAAACTCTACTTCGCATACGGATCCAATCTCAACGCCACAGACTGGCAGCGCTATTGCTCAGAACGCAAGATCTCACCCCACGGTCTTATTTTTAAGCGCGTTGCTTGGCTCCCTGATTTTGAAGTCTCCTTCCACTACTACTCCAAAACACGAGACGGCGGAGCCCTGACTATTCACCCTAGACCAGGCACGGCCGTCCCTGGAGCTCTCTATGAAGCGGACGAGGCCACCTGGGCCGCCCTCGATCGTAAGGAGGGAGTGGCCAGCGGATTCTACGAACGCCTCAAAGTCATCGCTTTAGATGAGGACGGCCTTGAATACCCTTGCACGAGCTACCAAGTCACTCAAGCTGCGCGTACCCAAGCGCCGGTGCCCCCGGCCAACGGCTACCACGAGGTGGTATCCAGGGCCCTTCAGAGTTTCAAGCTCCCCACCTCCCAACTGGATTCGGCCGCCCGGGGCCTTGAGCCTAAACCGCTTCCGTCGACCCTTTTTACTTACGGAACCCTCATGCAAAACCAAGCCCGTTGGCCCGATATCGCCGACATGATCGTGAAGCCGGTCACCTCCGCGAAATGCAAAGGCAGTCTTTGGGAGGTTGAAGATTACCCGGGGCTCATCAATGATGAGGGCCTCGTTCACGGCGAACTCGCCCCGATGGCCCTGCCCGAGAAATGGGTCCAACCGATTGATGAGATCGAAGGCTTTCTCGGATACGGGAAACCACATTCCCTTTACCGAAGAATCATTCGCAAAATTCAAAGTGAAAAAAAAACGGTCCACGGATGGACGTATCTCTATCTCGGCTCAACCTCAGGTCTTTTAAAAATTGACGCTGGCGACTGGCGGCTTCATAAGACTTGACCGTAACCTCCCCGAGGACTTCATCCGAATCAATCACCGTATGATCTCAAGGCACATTTCAAGCCTTAACGGTCGCATGCATACGATGGCTCTGTATACTCTGGGTCATTCTTAGCCCACGTCGAGGTCTCCAAAAGCGCCTATGCATATTGCCGATCTCTTGACCAATGGTCCGACGTGTTCCTTTGAGTTCTTCCCTCCTAAGACCGAAAAGGGAGCCGAGGCGCTCTATGAAACCATTCGGAAGCTTGAAGTTCTAAAGCCTTCCTTTGTTTCGGTCACCTATGGGGCCGGTGGGTCTACGCGAGAACTCACCCATGATCTAGTCGTCCGCATTAAGAACTCAACCTCCCTAGACGCGATCCCTCATCTGACCCTGGTCTGTCACAGCCAAGATGAGATTCAGGGCATTCTCACTCGCTACGCCGAGGCTGGCGTCTCTAATATCTTGGCTTTGGGCGGCGATCCACCCAAAGGGCTTACAGGCTATGACCGGAAGCAAGATGCTTTCCAGCAAGCCGCCGACCTCGTTGGGTTTATTCGGAAGTTCAATGAAAAAGGTGGGCTTCACCCCGATCAGCGCGGCTTCGGAGTCGGCGTCGCCGGTTTTCCTGAAGGTCACCCTGCGACGCCTAATCGACTGGACGAAATGGACTACCTCAAAGCCAAGGTCGACCAAGGAGCCGATTACATCGTCACCCAACTCTTCTTTGATAATTCGGCTTTTTTTGATTTTCGGGACCGGTGTATCCTTGCAGGGATCACGATTCCTATCGTGGCCGGCATTATGCCCATCACAACCACTCAGGGCATGAGACGGATTGCTGAGCTCGCGGGCGGCGCCAACATTTCAGCCGGCCTGCAACGTGCCATCGCCCGTGCTGGGTCAGATACGGAGGCCGTGGCCAACGTGGGCGTTCACTGGGCCACTGAGCAATGTCGAGAACTCTTGGATCAAGGCGTGGCCGGAATCCACTTCTACACCCTGAATCAATCGTCCGCCACTACCGAGATTTATCGAAGCCTTGGGCTTCGGGACAGTGCCGCCTTGCAAAGGTCGGCTTCCAGCTGAAGCCACCGGGCGTCGTGTCTCTTTCCCGAGTCACTGAGGGTCCCCATTGATCTCTGGGCGCAAAAAATCCCGGGATCGGACCAAAGGTCCCAAAGCGGCTACGACGTCCGCGATCCCGGGAACGGTGGCGCTGGGAACCTGCGTCCCCGCAGCACCAAAATTGACTTACGAAGCTGCTTCGCGTTCTAGGACGCCGCCACCTCACTCGTCGTAGTGCTACATTGATCCATTGTCACCTCCATGCCGGCATAGTGATGATGGGCGAGGCCCCAAATTGGCTCGCCAGGTTCCCGGGCCGAGGTGGGCGCCGTGTCCGCCCCTCCGGGCCGCCTGCACCCCACGTTCCCAACGAACGTACAGCAAAGACTCGGGAATGAGTGAGATCCCCTATGTACTCAATCTATCCGACTCAGAGCCAGTGAGCCAACCCACCCTAGGGGAGGGGTCCGTTGGCCCGATCCCCTTTGCGCCTAGGACTGGCCGAGAGGGCCTAACTGAAGGAAACTGCCCCCCAGGAGAAAACGAACAGACCTATGAAGCAGACAAGCCAGAATGAAACACGGGCGACCTTGCTCGTCAGTTGTAAGGACCGACCCGGCTTGGTCGCCGCCCTCGCGCAGGCCCTCTATACCCAGGGCAGCAACATCTTGGATGCCGATCAGCACACCGACCCGAAGGCTGGGCAGTTCTTCCAAAGGATTCATTTCGACGACCCGGAACTCGCCGGGCCCGACCGCGATGGAGCCACGCGTCGACTCGAAGCCACGATTCGAGGAATTGCATCGCGCTATGAGATGACATGGAAGCTCCATTTTCAGGCCGAGCCCACTCGAGTGGCTCTTTTTGCCTCCAAGACCGACCACTGTCTCTACGACCTTTTGCTTCGCCATCGATCCGGGGAGCTCACGTGCAACATC
>JACLAC010014447.1_pt1 | contig 25850 bp, 30 predicted proteins | sample 8027881 | NCBI WGS metagenome assembly JACLAC01 (sample SAMN15725517, study PRJNA655200) | protist metagenome | isolation source: fluorescence activated cell sorting (FACS) single amplified genomes of... | place: Spain: Blaines Bay Microbial Observatory, Mediterranean Sea | collected 2016-01-19 | reverse complement strand
TAGAGTCAAGTTATTCCATATATGGTTATGGCGATTGCCGTCCAGATGGTGGACTTCCAAAAGATTACTTGACTCAAAATAAAGTCCACAATAGGAGCATTGACCCCTTTGTCGCTTCAACAGTTGGGCGATGTGATTTGGTAGCTCAGGATGACTACCTGTTCTTTTAGCCCAATAACTCCAGTCGCCATCAAACGGACTGCGATTTCCCCTAACTTTTACATGTCGCACGATGGGAGTTTGTGAGTGTGTGGCTAATTTCAGCAGTTGTTCACCTGACTTAGCTGCAAAGACCCACCCTCCACCACTGTTAACCAGCCAATATCGGCTCGCTATCCATCTACCATTTTTATTCGGATGGCGACGTAATGCCCAAGCACGTAACTTTTGGTACAGCAGAAAGTCCATATGATTGTAGGCTTTTTGACTGCACTGGGATGAGTAATAGGCAGACCAACCTCGAATAATCGGATTGAGGTGGTCAATTAAAGCCGCTTGAGGAGCAGCTTTGTGCCTTTGTATTACTTCCCGCAATTTACGAGAATGTCGTTGAATTGCTGTAGCACTTGGTTGAATAATGGTTTTAAATCCCTTCATTGATTTTCCTGACTTATATTTACTCATCACACAAAAATTGAGTTATCAAGGTTGATACCTTGACTCTGCTTTATTCCAAACCTAATTTGCTTTGACTTGGGCAGAAACGAATCACACGCCGACATACGGATACTGTTGGCGAATTCAAAAACACACTTCAGGCGATCGCTGAATCCTCAGAATTAGAATTTAATAATTTTGTGCGAATACTAATAACCTAAAATAAACTTATCGGGTTGAGGTGAGCTTATGTGTTTACATCCTGAATCTATTTCTCCCGTTCCAGAAGTAACAGCTAGAGTAGCCAAGGCAGCATTCCCCAAAGGCAATAGATATATGCGTTTGAGGGACGAACTGGGAGTGTTTTATAACGATGATGAATTTGCCGAATTATATCCAGACAGAGGACAAAGTGCGATCGCACCCTGGCGATTGACGATGATTTTAATCATGCAGTTTCTAGAAAATCTTTCAGATAGACAAACAGCAGATGCGGTCAGGGGAAGAATTGATTGGAAATACGCTCTATCTCTTGAATTAGAAGATGATGGGTTTGACTTTTCGGTTTTGAGTGAATTCCGCGATCGTTTAATCAAACAAGAAGCCTTGGCACAAATTCTTGAGCAGATGTTACAAAGATTTCAAGAAAAAGGATTACTGAAAGCTAGGGGGAAACAACGAACTGATTCAACTCATATACTGGCAAAGGTTCAGGAATTGACTCGCTTGGAAAATCTGATTGAGACTCTACGACATGCCTTAAATACTCTCTTCGGCTGTCAGAATCCGCTCTCCCTATGAAACTAAGGCTCGTAATAGTACCAAACGCAGTACTAACTGGACGGGCTATAAAGTTCATTTAACCGAAACCTGTGAGGAAAATTTACCTCATGTAATAACTCAGGTAAAAACTACTCCCGCTACTACTCAAGACCAGCAAGTGGTCACTTCAATTCATCAATCCTTAGCCGACCAAAATCTGTTACCAAATCAGCATTTAGTAGATCGAGGATATACCAGCTCTCGTCTAATAGTACAGAGTAAAAGGGACTATCAGATTGATTTATTTGGACCAGTTGGGACTAATGGTGGTTGGCAAGCACGAGCTGGACAAGGATTCGATCTATCTCATTTTCAAATAGACTGGAACAACAAGAAAGTCTCTTGTCCACAGGGGAAACAGAGCCGTTCCTGGAAAAAAGGAAAAGATAGTTATGGAAACAGGATCATTCATGTCGAGTTTCGGCAAAATGAATGTAAGGAATGTCCAGTTAGGTCTCTGTGTACTCGTGCTCCAATACACGCACGAGGGATAACTTTACTGCCACAACTGGAATATGAAACTCGGCACAAAGCGAGGCAAAGACAAGAAACCGAGGAGTTTAAACAACAGTATGCACTCCGTGCAGGAATTGAAGGGACTATTTCTCAAGGTGTTCGTAGTTTTCATCTACGGCAGTGTCGTTACATTGGATTGGCTAAAACTCGTCTACCTGGACTTTGGAAATGCGCTCGAGGAAATCGGCTAAAATAACTACATAGTAATGCTTGTACTTGAATTAGACCCAGAATTGCTCGTGAAAGAAATATCCCTCGAATCCTTGCCTCCATGTTTGGAAAAGTGGTGTCTTAAATTTGATGATTTATGGGAGAATAAAGGTAAGAAAACAGGGTTTCGTTGTTATTTAGCTGGATTATTAGGGGAAAGTAAGCGAAAAAATATTGTCCAAATTACTGATAACATTATAGGCTCTTCTTATCATAATGTTCATCATTTTATAGGTAAATCTAAATGGAATGCAGATGATGTAAATGAACGTCGTCTACAAAACATGAATAAACGGAATCAGACAAGAATTAGAAATGGTTTTACCTTAATAGTTGATGATTCTGGGCATGTAAAAAGTGGAAATTTTACTGATGGAGTTGGGCGACAATATATCGGTGAAATTGGTAAAACTGAGAAGGGAAATGTTACAGTGACAACCCATTTATATGATGGAGTTAGAAGTTTACCATTAGACATCGCATTATATCAACACGCTGATTCTTTGCCAGAAGGTAAAAAGGAGAAAAATTTCGTCAAGAAACCAGATTTAGCACTGAAATTAATCAAAAAAACTATCAAGAGAAAATTTTATCCAGGTATTGTTTTAATGGATGGAGGGTATGGGAATAATTCTAACTTTTTAAGAGAAGTTGAAAACCTGAAGCTGACTTATATAGGGGGTTTGGCTAAGAATCGTCTAGTTAAAGCGAACGATAAAAAAACAGGTAAAAAAGAACCAGAAAAAAGATTAGATGAAATAACATTATCTTTGCCTAAAAATAATTTTCAAGCAGTTAATATAGAACTTAATCAACCCAAGACCGTTTGGGTAACTACAATAAAAGTAGAAATTAGTGGACTTGAAGGAGAGAGAACAATTGCTATCGTCATGAATGCTAGTTCTCCAGAATCAGCTACTGAAATCGATTATCTAATCACTAATGAATCAGGTAGTCGAGTAACAGGAGAATGGATAGTTAAAACATTTTCAAATAGAAATTATCTTGAAAAGTTTTATAGAGAAGCTAAAGGCTGGTTAGGCTTGAAAGAATACCAAATGCGAAAAAAAGAGCGTTTACTTCGTCACTTTATTTTAGTTTTTACTGCTTATACATTTATTATTTATCAGCAGTTAATGGGCGGATTGAGAAAACGTTACGCTAACCAACCTTTAAAAACTTTTGCCGAAACTTTAGAAGCATTTTTAACAGGTATTTCCTATCGTTTTTTTTTGCTGGTTACAAAACAATAAGGAAGTTTTTGTTGAACATAAAGCCGAGCGGGGCTTTGTTTGGGGCTAAAAACAGGTAAAAAGCTTTCTTTCTTTGGATTTTAACCTTTTACGAGCGCTTTTTTCCTAAAGTCCAGCTAAAACTAAATCTTGAGTGTTCCAGGGATTTAAAGCTGGCGTGGTAGTCGTTCCATAGCAGTCTTTAAATTTACCTTGACTGTAACTCCAAAAATAGAGATTAAACTTTTCTCTTAGTTCTTCTTGCCATTGGGGTTGTACGCTAGCAGGGGCAAGAATTAAAACTCTTTTTACCTTTTTACTGACTATTAAATAGCGCAGAATCAGCCCAGTCTCAATAGTTTTCCCCAAACCTACCTCATCGGCGATGAGAAAGCTACAGGGAAATTTATCGGCAACTCGACGTAAGATTTTTAACTGATGCGCCCAAGGTTGAATAGGAATCGATTTAAGGCAAAAATCTAAGCAACCTGGATGTTGATGAATATTCAATAATTGTTCAAAAGCCTGTTTCTCTCTTTCTACTTCCAGAGGATCGGGAAGTTGAGGTTTTTGTAATTTTAAGCTTTTGCTTTCTTGCTGTTGAATTGAAACTTCCGAAAGACTGTATTCTTCATTTCTTATTTCTGATTCTTTTTTCCAAGTTGGCTTATTATTTGGCGTGTAGCGTAATAGCTTTTGCTTGACTGCTTCGGGTATCTCAAAAATCTTGACATTGGGCGATAGGTCATTCCACAGTTTTTCAAACCTATAGGCTTCTTCGTTAACCCTCTCTAAATCGCGATCGCCTTCCCAGTCGCAGTAAACATGAAAAGATTCGACATTATTTGACCAACCGCTTAAAGACTCGTTATTTGAGCCGCTAAAAGCAATGCGATCGCCTTTACTATCGGTCAAAATTCCTACCTTCTCATGAAAAATATGGTTTGGATCGAGCAAGCGATCGCTTTCAAGAGGAATACCTTTATCTTTGGTAGGAACGGCAATTTTGATATCTAAATATTCATTGGCAATCAGCCAGCTAAGGATCTCGAAGTGTTTTAGCTGAACAAAATTCTCTGGTGCTTGTAAATCGGCTTCTAAACGAAATGCTAAAGCCTCTCTCAGTTCATAACCCTTCTCAATTGCTGCTATATCCTGCGGGCTAAACTGACAGCCCATAATTAAGCGCATTTTGCCCCGATTGTGCAGCATCGCCCCAATTCCCCTCGCTACTTTACTCAGGATGGCACTACCAAAAAATCCCGACTTGCGATCGTAGTTTACCGCGCGTTCTAAGGCAGGAATATAAAAATCGGCAATGGGATTATTTTCGTTACTGGAATAGCTAATGCGCCAAGAGCGATTTTGTAAGTGCATGAATTGAGAATGATTAAGAGCTATTTCTCAATTCAAGGCTTTGTTTATACTTTAGGCTGTGATTTCGATCTACTTAATAGCTGTGTCAATATAATTTTAAGGAGATATATTCATATATCAACTTTTTGTAATATGATGTATTTTATTTATTTCTGTGTTTATTAAGTCAATTATGCAAAATTTTCTTAGTCAAATTAAACGTTTTGTTGGGTATGTTCCATTTGTTAGAGATGCAGTAGCAATGTATTTTTGTGCTATGGATTCCAATACGCCAATTCATGTAAAGGGAACAATTTTAGCTGCTTTAGGCTATTTCTTAAGTCCTGCCGATGCTATCCCTGACGTAATTACGGGTTTAGGTTTCACTGATGATGCTGCTGTTATCAGTGGAACATTAGCTACTATTAGTGTTTATATCACAAAAGAGCATTGGCAAAAAGCAGATACATTTTTTGATTAATTAACACAAAAGAATCTGTAAAAGCTTTTAAATCATATCTTTAATCATAGATACGGTGTTGGGAAGCTCTTGTTTTTGCAGTCTCATCAAGTATTCTTCAAAGGTACAAGGTGGCTTTTTCCGCCTTTGGTGACACTTCTGTACTGCATCAAATACCTGTAAAGGATGAAGGTCGATTAAATTTGTGATAAAAGTATCTTGATGCTGCGCTTCAATATTGTATTTGTCTAATTCTGACTGGGGAAAGTCTTTTAGGTTACTGGTAACTATTACTTCAGCCTTGGCTTGAATAGCTGCTGCCAGGACATGACGGTCATTAGAATCTGGCAAGTTTAATTTTTCGATTAACCACTGATAATCAGTAACAAGACAATCACGAACATTTTCGTTCATCAAATCTCTGACCCGATAAAGCTTTTCTATGGGTAAGTCTGATTTATTTTGTTTGAGGTTTCTAATCCATTCGTCATGAATCTCATCTGTCCATTTTGCTCGGTAGAGATCTTTTACAGCCAGTTCCATTAATAGATCTCTAAGAGTGTTGGGGTATAAAACACAAGCATCATAGACTACTGTGAAATTGGGAATCATTATTTAATCGTCTGCGTATAGATCCAATTCCTCAGTCAAAGCAGTAAGTTCATCTAATGACTGACTCCGCTTCTCATCAATTTCAGCCTTATATTCATACAAATCTTTAGCTAGGATGCGTCTGTGCTTGCCTACCTTGAAATAGGGTATCTCTCCAGATTCAAGCAGTTTGATTAAATATGGTCGAGAAACATTTAAGAGGTTTGCTGCTTGCTGGGTGCTTAATTCAGCTTTAACTGGAACTAGAGTAACTGCATTACCTTGAGATATTTGCGACAGAATATCAATCAGAAGCCCATAGGCTACAGAGGGAATCATCAGTGATTCTTCTTGTCCGTTTTCTGATTCTACTGTGATTTTTTGAGTGTGGCTGTGGGAATTAGTCAGTGAGGCTAAGACGCGACTACTTTGTGCAGATAGTTCTATATCTGCCTCAGTTGGAATGGGTATTTTCCTTTGTCTGTCTAATATTGCCATGACACTCAAATCTGTACTTGTTCTCTTAGTCTATATTCTATGTGAAATAAACGCAATAAAGTTTTTTCTAGTGTCCTTAGCTTATTTTCTCCATTCGGATTTTGGTATTTGCGCCCCTTTGAGAATGTTTCTTAGAGTTCCTGTAGGTAAATCTTTGCCTTTATGTTCGGGAACAATTACCTGTAGTCCCAACTCAGAGTTTCTCCATTTGCGGTGACTACCTTTCTGAGAAATTAGTTTAAATCCGTAACGTTTCAGAATAGCTTCTACTTCGCGGGATTTCATGACACCGTAATCTCTTGAAGAATCGCCCCAGGTTCGAGTTCAATTGAGTCTGGTTGCAAATAAAGCTCTATTGCTTCCTCAATATTTTCTAAAGCTTCCTCTTTAGTATCTCCTGCTGATGTGCATCCAGGTAATTCTGGACACCAAGCAGCCCAATCACCTGTTTCGGGATCTGGTTCTAGTACTACACGCCATTTTGTCATATCGATCGCTCCCGTTACTTATTCTTCTTAAATTATAGAGTTGTTGTGTTTTGTAAGAAGTTTAGGAGTTCAGAAGTTCAGAATTCTGCAACTTCTTCATTCTTGTTTTCTTTATTCTTTACAGAGATAATTTAGTCTGTTCATAAACCACTTTGGCTTTAATCTCATCCATCGATAGCCAAAGGGAAGTTAAAGTTTTGTGTTCTTCGGTTTTGGTGGGCATTACTTTAAAAGCAATTTCCAAGGTTTTCATCAACATATCGTTGTTATTTAACCCCGTTTTTTGCATGAAGTTTCTCACTAATTGGGGATTTTGTTCTTCTTGGTAAATGGCGATAATGGCATGCAGGGCATCAACTAAATACAGTGGTTCGGCTGTAAATTCTTCCGCGATGGCGGAGAATGCGCGTTTTTTGTGTCTTTGTTTGGGGGTGAGGATGCTACAGTTACCACTTTTAGAAGCAAGCAGTTTGTAAGTTTTGGCTAAATCGTTCACGTCGAAACCACCAACGGCTAAAGCTAACTGTCTGGCTTCATCGAAAGGGAATTCACGGGCTTTAAAAGCATCCCAAGCCAGGAGATACCATTGAGTTAGCGGATCGAAACCTGCGGTGTCGGTTTGTACCAACTTGCGGAAACGATAGTTGGCTATGGCTTTTCTGGCTTCGGCAAAAGCTACTTCGGGGCGTACTTCCTCCCCGCTACTGTCTAAGATGGGATAGGAACGAGAAAAGACATTTAAAGCCGAACCAAAAGCACTCAGGTACAAGTCAATACCCGTAATATCATTCTCTTCAAATTCGGGGGCGCGTTTTTCGACGAGGTTCGCCACTTCGGGGCGCAAATCATCCCACCAGGCTTGTTCGGCATCAGGATCGCGTTTACGACAGACTAACAGTACGGTACTAGAAACTGAGTTTTTCTTTGCTTGGTGTAAATTCTGTGGGTTTTCGGTACTGACAGCCCAAGAAGCGGTAATCTCAAAGCCAGCATCAATCAGAGATTTAGTCAGTACATCCCACGCCCTAGATTCCTTATGGTTAAACTGTACCGTCATTACCCCGTCATCCCGTAAGACGCGATAGTATTCGCTAAACGCTAGCTGCATCTTGGCTTCATAGTCTTGTTTCGCTAGTTCTTCGGGAGATGCACCCATATTACGGAAGCGAGAAGGATTAGCCACCGCTTCGCGATCTTTATCCGTAAGTTCCGACCAAAATAAATTGGGAAATACATCCCCTAATGTGCGTTTTTGCCAGACATAGAAAAAGTCTGCAAGTTCGGCGTATTGAATGGTTGAGTAGTAGGGAGGATCGGTAACAATTGTGTCTACAGAATTATCGGAAATATGAAATAGGCTGTCTGCTGATGCTGCATCAATTTTGACAGATTTAGAATTGTATTTCTCTAATCCTGGAATCGTTTTTGAGTCATTGTAGTTACCATAGTATGAATAAAGTTCTTCATAATCAGAAGCAACAGTTTTTGCACACCATTCCCATAATCTATAATGACCAGAACTTTCAGGATAATTCCACCTCAAATTGAGTGAGTGTTGTGCCGAACATCCTTGTGCATTCGTTCTACAAGCATCCCATCTAGATAATCTACAACTTCTATCTGCACATCTATCTAAAACTAAAGCTAAATAAGTTGCGATCGCTTCTGCTTTTTCTGGTTCGTATTCTATGTGTAACTTTGATTTTGCCTCATTAATAATTTCTACGTAGGTAACAAGTGTTAGAAGCTAACGAGGATTGAACATATCCTTGAAATTAGGACAAAATAGTCTAATCTGCTCATCAAAATCTTGTCCTTCTGGTATGGTTTCAATCGGTAAAATATTGTCGAGGTAAAGAGCGTTTAATTTTTCCTGTAAATATGCCTCAGTTTTAGCAATACCATCCAAATCAACTTTAGTTGGAATTTTAAACTGTAAACTGCTTTTCCCTTCTCTATAAGCAACTGCATATAACTGATGCTTTATCTCAGCTTTTGTAGCAGCTTGCATAATTACATCATTTTCTATTACATTATCGCAATTAAGACATTTGCCAACACCTCTACTAATCGTAGTTGTAGTATTTGGATCGTATTCTCCATCGTCAGTTTCTATTGTTGTCCCACTGCCTTTTTTTCCAACAACCAATTCAAAATCAACACACTTTTTATCAGGATTAGGAATCGGTTTTACCGCACACCATTTACCCTTTTTAGCTGCACCAGGAGAACGATCAACCCACCAATTAGGACTAAGAGGAACAACCGACTCACAATGAGGACAGACAACCGTATGCGCCCAAAGATAATTCTGTACTTTTTCGCCTTCGTTAGAAGGAAAAGCATCGACTAATATCTCTTTGTTTAAAAGCTGGGTTCTTAATTTATTGAGAGTTCACGGTTTTGATTCGTTGACCGAAGCGTTGGATTATATGAGTAACAATTTGCCATTGTTGCTTTCTTTTTGCCATTAATTTGGTTTGATAGTTGTTTAATTGCCGATCGTATCTTTTTACTCAAGAATGAAACAGCCCTACCCAAGCTTGGGGGATTTAGGGGGCTTTGATGTGGCTATCAAACAACCTTTAAGTAATATAAAAAGTATTATTATTTATATAGAAACTACATAAGCTGCTATGTCTAATAGTTCCCAGAAACAACGTATTTCCATAACCGTAGATTCACAGCTACTTGAAGAAGTCGATCGCATGACTAAAAATCGTTCGGCTGCGGTAGAGGAAGGTTTACGTCTGTGGCGCAAACAACAAATAGAAGAACAGTTACGAAATTTCTATCAAAATCGTTCTCAGGCAGATATTGAATTTGAAAAAGAATGGGTAGAGGAAACACAGGAACAAGCGATCGCAGCTTGGGATGAATTTCCTTGGGAAAAACCAAATAAGATATGAGTAATAGCGAAGATTTCCCCCGTCAGCGACAGGTTTATTTATCCAAGGCTTTAAAGCAGTCTGGAGATACTAAAAAACGCCCTGTAGTTGTGGTGTCGATAGATATCCGCAATCAATATAGTTTTACTGTTTTAATCGTTCCTTTTTCCAGCGATACTTCTGATGCTGCAAATCCCAGTCGTGTCTTAATTGAACAGGGTGAGGGAGGATTGAAAGCTGATTCTGTAGCGATGTGTGATGTGATGACTAATATAGAGAAAAAATATCTCGAACGTGGACCTTACGGCGAGATAACCCCCGAATCATTTGCTCGTATCCAGAGGGCAATTCAAATCGCGATCGGCATTTATTGATTTTGCCAAGCTAAAGCTATACTTCGCAACTGCGATCTTTTTAACCTCGATTGGTTCTTGAAAAAGTAGATAAGCGATGTAGCGCGTTGCGGAGGTGTCCTCCGTTGTAGCGACTACATCAAGAAGCGATCGCTATAATAAGTAACAACAAAGTATCTTTAAGTAATATGCCTGGATATTGGAACGAAGAGGCTAGAGAAGCTGCAAGGCGGAGAATTTACCAGAATAAACCCTGGACTAACTCTACGGGAGCGAGAACAGAAAAAGGGAAAGCGATCGCTTCTAGAAACTCAACCAGCTTTGTCAACCAAGTCAAACAAGGATTGTGGGTTTATCTACCAAAGCATAAAGTTTTTGCCCGCCAAGACACCTCTAAAGGAGCAAAGTTAGTCCAAATTTATCAAGAAAATAAATGGCTTTATGGCGGTCGCTGGTTGGACAAATTAATCTAATTAGAACCTGATGTTACGCAAAAGCTATCATGTTGAGATGGACAGGAAGCTTTTAGAACTATATAGCGACTATATTATTAGCTCGTTTGGACAGATCACAGCAACAGGATTATCCAAAGCATTAGGAGGAAGTATCAGTCACGATCGGATAACTCGTTTCTTGGCGAACAAAGACTTAAATTCCAAACAGTTGTGGAAACTAGTCAAACCAGTGGTTAGAGAGCATGAACAACAAGATGGAGTGCTGATTGTAGATGACACAATTGAGAAAAAGCCTCACACAACTGAAAGTGAATTGATTTGTTGGCATCACGACCATCAATCAAACCGTTCGGTAAAGGGAGTTAACATAATTAATTACGTCTACAGTGTAGGAAACACAAGTCTGCCAGTTGGGTTTGATGTCATTAAAAAGCCGATAAGATTCTGTGAGGTGAAAACCAAAAAAGAAAAGCGCAGAGCAACAGTGACGAAAAATGAATTAACTCGAAATCAGTTAAAAACTTGTCAGAGAAATCAACTCAAGTATAAGTATGTGCTGACCGATAGTTGGTTTTCCTCTAAGGAAAATATGACTTTTATTAAGGATGATTTGGACAAGCATTTCATCATGGCAATCAAAAGTAATCGTACAGTAGCACTAAGTGAAGAAGATAAGAGACAAGGAAGTTTTACAAGAATTGATTCACTCCAATGGTCATCACAAGTGTCAGTCAGAGGGTGGCTTAAAGGGCTAAATTTCCCTGTTAGACTCCACCGTCAAGTCTTTACAAACAGCGGTGCGACCCCGCGTCTTTTCAAGACGCTAGGGAACGCGCACCAAGACAAAGATGGAAGCACTGGTATTTTGTATTTGGCGTGCAGTGATTTCGACTGTGATATTTCCAATCTAGAAGCAATCTATCAAAAACGGTGGAAAGTGGAAGTCTTCCATAAAACACTGAAGTCTAATACTGGTTTAGCAAAGTCGCCAACTAAATCTATCCGTACCCAGAGTAATCATATTTTTATGTCTATCTATGCTGCGTTTCAGTTGGAATGCTTAAAATTGAGACACAAAATGAACCATTTTGCGCTGAGAAATCGCATTTATGTCACCGCTTTGCAACAAGCTATGTGTGAATTGCATTTACTCAAGAGTGCGTAACGTCAGTGATTAACTTTGGAGTTGCACACAGTGTATTCAATCTCTTTCGGTTTTCAACCATCGGCTTTGAGGCTTGATTAAAAATTTTAGATAAATCGGAATTTTACTAAAGATGTAAAAAGGAATTGCGATTAAATCTTTTGAGGGTAAATCTTCACGACCAAACTTACCCCAGGCAAGTAGTACTCCACTGCCTAAAAATATACCTGCAATACTGACAATTATCGCCGGTGTAATGGCAATGCTAGTGACAACAGCTACTAGCCAAGTAATAATCATCATGGCTATCCAGACCATGACTAATAAAGATAGAGGGGGAATAAAAATATCCAAAGCCAGACCTAAAGCAGCAAAATTCCCCGTTTTTAAGAAACCCTCGAGCAGTCGCGGGACTTCGACTAGAATCATTTCTAAATGTCCATGTTCCCAACGCGATCGCTGGCTTTGAGCAGCTTCATCTTTCATCAGACGACCCATAACCAAAGCATCTTCGCAGAATATGGGAGTAGAACCCGCTAAAGCCAGATCCACCGTCAACTGCATATCATCGGTAGTCTTACTGCCTGCTAGGGAAACCTGGCTAATTAGCGACCAAGGAAACGCCATACCCGAACCCGTTAATAAGCTATGGCAACCCAAGCGATTCAAGCCTAACAAACGGACTAAATTTTTGACCTTAAGCGAAAACATAGAAACTCGATCTTTGAGGCTGGGTTCTTCTGGCTGTTCCATTAAATAGGTTGCCTGTACTGGTCTGCCCGTAGCGATCGCCTTACAGGTAATACTTTTAATCGTATTGGGTTGAATAATACAGTCGCCATCCAAAACCACCAGAACTTCTGGAGGATCTTGTTTAATGTGCTGCAGGGCAAAATCTAGAGCGTATCCTTTGCCGCGATCGCTCTTGTGTTCTCTGACTAAAACTGTTACTCCTGTAGACCTGGCTAACTCAGCAGTATTGTCCTGACAGTTATCGGCAACAACAATTACCCGATCTTGTTCGGTTAGTTGCAGTAGTAATACTTCTAATACTTCTAGGATTTGTTCGGCTTCGTTATGTGCGGGAATCAAAACCGTAGTTTTTGGTCTGGCAATGTTTGAAATATTGGTATTGGAAGAAGGTAAAATGACGGCTGCCAAACATTCTACAAAAAACATTACACAGGGAATAATTAAAATACTCCCTGCTATAAAAAAGATGATTTCAAAGATTGGATAAAATTCCATGTCGAGCAAGATTTATTGATAATTAGATCGTTTGTGAAGATTTCTTAGCAGTGTCATATTAACCCCGCGCAATTTTAAGCGTCCCTTAATTTTCGATAAGCACCATCGGGAATCGTGTTAAATTTGGTGAAGTAAATAAGCTGCATTTAATAATAACAAGATTATGTTTTACACAGTTGCCCTCGGTAAAACAAAGAGTTGTCATGATTTTTATAGCTGGTATTTTTAGACAATATGTTAGTTTCTATTTGCGTTATTACTTTTAAACGTCCTCAAGGTTTAAAAAGGCTATTAGAAGGAATCGATCGATTAACTTTTAAGACCGTAGAATGTCCAGAAATTGAAATAATTGTAGTGGACAATGACACTTTAGGAGTAGCGCGAGAAATTTGCCAAGCCATCGAACCTAGTTTCCGATGGACTCTTAAAACTGATGTTCAGCCTCAAAGAGGAATTACCTATGCTCGTAATAAGTCTGTAAGTTTGGCTTCAAAAGACAGCGACTTTGTGGCAATTATTGATGATGATGAAGTGCCCGAGCCAGCTTGGCTAGAAGAATTATTGCTAACCCAGCAGAAATTTAAGGCAGACGTAGTTTCAGGACCTGTCGTGCCTTACTTTCAAGAAGATAATATACCCAAATGGATAATTAAAGGGGGGTTTTTCGATCGCGCTGATTATCAAACAGGAGAACAGCGTCACGTTGCCTTTACTAATAATGTAATGATTAAAGGTGAAATTGTCCGTAAATACGGTAGACTTTTTGACGATCGCTTTGCCATGACTGGAGGCGAAGATTCGCACTTGTTTTTGAGACTAAATAAAGCAGGATATAAAATTGTTTGGGCAAATGAAGCGATTGTTTATGATTGGGTTCCCACATCACGTACTAATTTAAGATGGATTCTTACCAGAGGTTTTAGAGAATGGAATACTCATAGCGTAGTAGAGAAAGAATTGTATCCTTCGACCTGGGTACAGTTTATGAGATTATTTAAAGGGTTGAGCTTAATTATGGTTGGTATTATTGGGTTGATTCCTGCCTCTTTGCTGGGTAAGGCAGCGATCGCCAACTCTTTACTTTACATTTATCGTGGTACAGGCACATTAGCGGGCTTAGTCGGGGTAGATTACGAAGAGTACAAGACGGTTCATACAGATTTGGGAATTAGCGATCGCTAAAGCGGTTAAATATTAGATTTTTCTATTCCCAGACTACATTTTAAACCACAGAATTTACTATATATTATTAATGTCTTTCGTTAATTAACACCAAATTTTGGACAATTCTTGTTTCGATCGATTTGCGCCGATTGCTGCGATCGCCACTCATCATCAAGCAGCAAAAACTTTATTACCCATAGCTCAAAATCCCGGTCTTCAGCTTTGGTTGCCCGATTCTGTATCACCACAGGGCAAATCTAAACACTACAAAAATAGTCTAAGAGAACATCTATCTTCAATCTGGCAGGAAAATAGAGCTTTTGTTTTTTGTCTGGCTGCTGGTGCTGTAGTCCGATTGATTGCTCCGCTACTGAAGAATAAAGGCGAAGATCCGGCGGTGGTAGTAATCGATCTAGAAGGAAACTACGTTATTAGCCTTTGTAGTGGACATCAAGGTAAGGCTGATTTATTAACTCAGACGATCGCCAGTCAGATTGGAGCAACTCCAATTATTACAGGAGCATCTAGTAGCCTGGGTTTACCAGCAATAGATACTTTAGGTTTTACCTATGGTTGGCACAAGGGACAAGGAGACTGGACGGGAGTAATGGCAGCCATCGCCAAGCAAGAAACCGTACAGGTAATTCAGGAAGCAGGGTCTAGTTTATGGCAACAGCATTTACCCTCACAGCATCCGTTTCATTTTGGCTTTGGTGAGCTTGGGTCAGAGATTAAACCACAGGCACGTATTTGGATAAGTCCTACCAAAAGAAAGATCCCTCATAAAAGCAATTTTCCTAAAGTGCAGTGGCATCCTAAAGTGTTGTGGGCGGGTATTGGGTGCGAACGAGGTACATCTAAAGAATTAATTGCCAGAGCTATTGATGAAACCTGTAGAAATTATCATTTAGCTTCCGAGGCGATCGCGGGCATTGCTAGTATCGATCTTAAAGCCGACGAGATAGGGATTATTGAACTGTGTCAACAACGTAATCTAGCTTTTAAAACCTATAGCCCTCAAGAGCTAAATCCAGTGGAAGTTCCTACCCCTTCTAAAGTGGTGCAGCAAGAAGTAGGAACTGCTAGCGTTGCCGAAGCTGCTGCTATTTTGGCAGGAAACAACTTATTGGTATCCAAACAGATTTTTAAATCCGAAGCAGAATCTGGTGCAGTGACGGTGGCGATCTCTCAAGCCGATACAGAGTATATCAATCGGGCGGGAAAGCTATATTTAGTTGGTATTGGACCGGGAAATCTCGATCAAATTACCCCTGCGGCCAAAACCGCCATAATTGAAGCCGACGTAGTTATTGGCTACAGTCTGTATATCGAGCTGATTGCATCTTTAAAACGTGCGGGACAAATAATTGAAGCAACCCCCATTACCAAAGAGCAATACAGGGCTAAACGAGCTATAGAACTAGCCCAATGGGGTCTAACAGTAGCGGTAGTTTCTTCTGGAGACTGCGGTATTTACGGTATGGCTGGCTTAGTGTTAGAAGAATTACAAGCCAGCGGCTGGAATGGCAAAACCCCTCAGGTACAAGTGTTTCCAGGAATATCAGCCCTTCAATCTGCAGCTTCTAGAGTTGGCGCACCCTTGATGCACGACTTTTGTGCCATTAGTCTTAGCGATCTGTTGACGCCCTGGGAAGTTATTAAGAAACGGTTAGCAGCAGCAGCAAGCGGCGACTTTATCACTGCTTTATACAATCCGCGATCGCGAACCCGTACTCAACAAATTGTTACTGCTTGGGAAATTTTTGCCCGACATCGCGCACCAGACACCCCCGTGGCGATCGTTCACGGAGCTTATCGAGAAGACGAGCAAGTCATACTAACTACCATAGAAAAAATGTTGGATTGTTCGATAGACATGCTAACCACTGTGATTATTGGTAATGCCACAACTCGTAACCACGCAAATTGGATGATTACACCAAGAGGATATTTGGGTTTTGAAAATAAGCAAGATTGATGTATAAGCACAAAAGACTAGGTTAAAATGCCTTTTTAGACTTGTTAAACTTCTGACTTGATACTCTTTTAATCCTAACCATCTTTTGACTTGTCTTTGCCTTATTTTGTCCGTTTAAAATGTTTAAGTACCGATAACCGTAAATATAAATGTCGATTAAAACAGATAAAATCCAGGCAGATAAATTTCAATGGTTTTATCGTCAGACTGAAATAGAAAGTGAGCGTACTCCAATACTTTTTCTACATGGCTTGCCTTCTCATAGCTATACCTGGCAAAAAACCATGTCTTTTTTAGCCGACGATAATATTCCTAGTATTGCTCCAGACTGGTTGGGATGTGGATTTTCGGACAAACCCGAGCGTCAAGATTTTGCCTATACCCCAGAAGCATTTTTACAGGAGTTAACTAAATTAATCGCTGCGCTAAAGTTAGATAAATTTTATTTAGCCGTTCAGGGGTTTCTCGGTTCGGTAGGTATACAGTACGCCTTACTAAATCCCGATCGCGTGGAAGGATTGATTATTCTTAATGCTCCTATTGCCGGTAATGTCAAACTTCCCTGGCTGATGAAACAGTTTACCTTTCCCTTGATGGGTGACATGATGACTCAAGATCCTCTACTAGTAGATCGCACTATTGAAAAAGGCAGCGGTTTTGTGGTCGCCGATGAAGACTTAAACGTATTACGCAAACCTTTTTTGCAGAGTTCTAAAGTAGGTAGATCTTTGATGGCGATCGCCAAGAAATTGCAGTTAGATCGAAATACCAAGGAAATCGAAGCTGGTTTATCTCAATGGTCGATACCGACTCTAATTATTTGGGGTTCTGCCGATAAGTGGTTAGATATTGCCGATGTCAAACAGCTGGCTGCTGCTAATTCCGAGATCTCGCTAGTAGAATTACCAACTGCCAAACATTACCCTCAAGAACACTGGGCATCTGATATTGCTCGAGAAATCGTGCAATTTTTTCGCCGTAAAATATTTTAAGATGCAGGTTTCCTGAGAAAATTAGACTAAAGTAACATTTGTTTTGTGTAAGATGAAAATTTTTCGACCTATTCTTTCTTTAATATTAGTTTTAGCAACAACCCTTTTAGTAAGCTGTGGCGGTCAAACTGTTTCTGCTCCACCTACTTATACTCCAGAAAAACTACAAAAAGTTAACACCTATCGTATTCCTCTCGATGTTGCCCGTCAGCGGCTTCCCGAATTAGGAAAAGCAATCGCTAACGAAGATTGGAGTGATGCAGATTCTTTCTTACACGGTCCTTTAGGGTCAATCAGAAGGGACCTGACTTACTTGTCTAATGCTTTATTACCTGACGAGCAGGAACCCGCTTTAAATGTAGCTAAAGATATCTTCAAACATTTTGAAAATATTGATGCTGCTGTTAGTGAGAAAAACTACACTAGGGCGATCGAACAATACAAAGAAGTTGTTTCCGATCTCGATATTTACTCTGGTTTGATTCCTCAAACTGAAGAACAGAAGGCTGAGGCAGCCAAACCGGCAAACCAAGCCGAAGCAGCTATGGAAGATGCCGAAAGAACCTTTGAGGGAGTTAAAGCCGAACTACAGGAAACTGTAGACGAAGTTGTTCCTGATTTTGGTGATGATGCCTAAAAACAAGCCGGCATAAATCATAACTTGTAAAGGCTTGGCATTGCCGAGCCTTTTGCTTTTCAACTAAATAAATATGAGTAAAATTGTTATTATTGGCTGCGGAGTAGTGGGAGCAGCGATCGCTTACGAACTCAGTTTGATTTCGGGTTTGGATATTACCGTAGTCGAAAAAAATACACCTGCCTCAGGTTCGACCGGAGCAGCTTTAGGCGTATTAATGGGGGCAATTAGTCATAAAAAAAAGGGTAGAGCCTGGCGATTGCGCTCTCTGAGTTTGAAACGCTATGAAACTTTAATTCCCGAACTAGAAGCTACAACCGGATTGGATATTCCCGTAAATCGCCAAGGAATTTTAAAGCTATTGTTTGTAGGAGATAATTTGGAAAAATGGCAAAAGCTACAGGATTTTAGACAACAAGAAGGCTGGAAATTAGAAATAGGCGATCGCAATTATGTAACTCAGCATTGCCCTCATCTGGTTAACGACAATATTATCGGTGCGGTTTATTCTCCCCAAGATCGACAAATTCATCCTGTCAAATTAACTCAAGCTTTAGTAGCTGGCGCTACTGCTAACGGAGTAAAGTTTCATTTTGGCGTAGAAGTCAAAGATTTTGTAACTCAAACTAATAATGAACTATTAAGCTGTCAAGATCTAGAAACTACCGCAGGTAAAATAGCAGTCGAACAGTTGGTTATATCGGCAGGTTTGGGATCGACTCCCCTGACTAAGTCTTTGCAGCAGGCAATTCCGATTCGTCCCGTGTTGGGACAGGCAATTAAATTAAAGCTAGATCGACCTTTAGGCAATTCCGCTTGGCAACCCGTAATTACAGGCAATGATATTCACCTCGTACCGTTAAGCAATAACGAATACTGGCTAGGGGCAACGGTAGAATTCCCCACCGAAAAGGGAGAAAGCATTGCCAATGCAGAATTATTAGAAGAAGTAATACAAGGTGCGATCGCTTTTTGTCCAGACCTAAAAAATGCAACTATTATAGAAACTTGGTCGGGTAAGCGTCCTCGTCCTGAAGGTATTGCTGCCCCAATCATCGAACAATTATCGGGTTACAGTAATGTTTTGCTAGCCACTGCGCACTATCGCAATGGGGTTCTACTCGCCCCTGCAACGGCTCTAGAAGTAGTTCAAATGTTATCAAAAGAAAAAATATAAAGCGATCGCTTTTTCGATAAGTATTCAACAGCGATCGCCTGTAAACTATATTCTCAATAATTAGATCGAGGTAAACTAGTCGTATATTCTTGCTTCTAAAGCACTTGGATTTTCTTCACAGTAAAGCTCGAATTCACTCTTAGGCTTTTCGACAAAATCGCTTTTATTGAGAATATCGCTAATGGAAATCACGCCGAGTAATTTTCCTTTGACCACAGGCGCACGGCGAATACGTGTATTAGCAAATAACCGCGCTACATATTCCACCCCTAAATCGGGATTCACCACGACACAAGGTTTGGTCATAATTTCATACACCCGCATCTTCTTAGGGTCGTGTCCAAAAGCAGCTACCTTGTAGACAATATCGGTTTCCGTAACGATGCCATAGGGATCGCTGTCGCTGCGCCTTTCTACGATTAAAGCCCGCAAATCTTTGTCTTTCATTAGTTTAACCGCCTCGGCGATCGTTGCCGAACCGCTAATCGTCACAACGTCTTTAGTCATAATTTCTCGAGCCTGCATCATCGCAACATTCTCCTATAATCAAATCTTGTTGAACTCAAACTAATCTTCATAAATCCGACATTCCTCAGCATCAGGATTCTCGGCACAGTAAGCTTCTAGGGAGTTAACCGTTTTTTTTTCTGGCGTTTGTCGGCAGCAGCAGCCTGTAATTCTTCTACTATGTCCCAAGCAGCAGCACATTCAGGCGCAGTTGCCCCTTTTTCGGCACAGATGGCACGCGCTTCTTCACGAGCTACATCCAAGCGATCTTCGATGTATAGCTGTTTGGGTTTTTCGACAAAATCGCTTTTTTTCAAAATGTCGCCAATGGAGACAATTCCTAGTAGCTTGCCTTCAATCACGGGCGCACGTCGGATTCGAGTGTTGGCAAACAACCGCGCCACATATTCTACTCCCAAATCGGGATTGACTACGACACAGGGTTTGGTCATAATTTCATATACTCGCATCTTCTTAGGATCGTGTCCAAAAGCAGCCACCTTATAGACAATATCGGTTTCCGTAACAATGCCATAGGGATCTCTGTCGCTACGACGATCCACGATTAATGCTCTTAAACCCGCATCTTTCATAATCTTTACTGCTTCGGCAATTGTTGCCGAACCGCTAATAGTAACTACATTAGTAGTCATAATATCTCTGGCTGAGAGCATTGATTTTTACCTTCTAAGACTAAAATTGTTTGAATAATGGGCATCAGTTACAAATTACTAACTGACTTTAATATGCCAATAATTTTATGAACTGATAAATGAGACAATCCGTTTAGGCTGCTACAGTTTGAGTCGGGAAACCGGTATTTCCTCAAGTTATTGATGACGTACTATAAGCATGAGCTTCAATAAGGCTGTCATCAAAAGAACACAATAAGCATCAGGTAAACGCAACTGGGGCAATTCTGTTTGAATAGCTAGATTTTTGGGACAGCTAGCAAATTCTTGGTTGGCAAAATGGCTGCCAACTGCGAAACTACCGTAGTTGAAACATCGGAATAAATAAATATGTTCCACAACTAAAATTGTCTATAGGAAATTTTACGACAGAGGCTATTTCAAAAACTAGAAAACTGGCACAGATTTAAATCTGTATGGTAGTTAATTTCTTAAAGCTCGAGCTAGGTTTCTACAGCATTACTGTAGGTTTCATGGGTTTGAGAACCGAAGAAGCTTTCGACTACTTCACCATCTTTAAATACTAAAATCGCAGGTATGCTTTTGATGTCGTGCTTTTTAGCAGCTTCGGAATTTTTGAACCGCAGGTCTGTACTGCAATCTAATTAATTATTAAAAATTTGCCAGATTCAGTTTACTCAATCCGTTAAAATTATTGATATTACTAATATTAATAGCAAGTATGGTAGCTTCTGAGATAGCATCACCTTCTTTAATCGAAATTGCCCGAAAAACACGCACCGCAGCAGGAAAACTAGCGGTACTACCTACAGAAGCCAGAAATTCGGCTTTAGAAGCGATCGCCCGCTCTTTAGAAGCAGCAGAAGCCGAAATAATTGCTGCCAATCAAGCTGATTTAGAAGCAGCAGAAGCCGATAATATTGCTCCGGCACTATCGGCTAGGCTAAAGTTAGGAGAATCTAAATTACGGACGGCGATCGCTGGAGTGCGAGATGTAGCTAAATTAGACGATCCAGTAGGCGCTATCCAAATTCATCGCGAGTTGGATGAAGGTTTAATTCTCAAGCGAGTTACTTGTCCTTTAGGCGTATTAGGAATTATTTTTGAAGCACGTCCTGAGGCTTTGATTCAGATTACCAGCTTGGCAATTAAGTCCGGTAACGGGGTAATTCTCAAAGGTGGTCGAGAAGCTATAAATTCTTGCCGAGCATTAACTAAAATAATTCATCAAGCATTAGAATCTACCGATGTCTCTCCTGCTGCGGTACAGTTGTTAACTACCAGAGAAGAAATTAAACAGCTGCTAGAGTTAGACCGCTATGTCGATCTGATTATACCTAGAGGATCTAACTCTTTTGTCCGTTACGTACAGGATAATACTCGTATTCCCGTACTCGGTCATGCTGATGGGATTTGTCATCTTTACCTAGACAAAGCAGCAGATCTAGACAAGGCAATTAAAATTACCGTCGATGCCAAAACTCACTATCCCGCAGCCTGCAATGCAATCGAAACGTTATTAGTACATCAAAACATTGCCAAAGAGTTTCTACCTCAAATTGCTACAGCTTTAAAGGCGACAGGAGTAGAGTTGCGAGGCGATGAAGCAACTGCCAAGATAATCAATGTTATACCCGCCAAAGAACACGATTGGACGACCGAGTACAGCGATTTAATTCTGGCAATCAAAATAGTAGATTCAGTAGAAAGCGCGATCGCTCATATCAATCAATACGGTTCCAAACATACCGATGCGATCGTGACCGAAGATTCTCAAACAGCAGAAACTTTTCAAAATTTGGTGGATGCAGCAGGAGTATATCATAATTGTTCGACCCGCTTTGCCGATGGCTTCCGTTATGGCTTTGGTGCAGAAGTGGGAATTGCTACTCAGCAAATGCCTCCCCGTGGTCCAGTTGGTTTAGAAGGGTTGGTAACCTATAAATATAAAGTAACAGGAGATGGTCATATTGCTGCTACCTATACTGGTACCGATGCTAAACCTTTTACCCATAGAGAAGTAACAAGTAATAAGTAATGGATTCGATTCAAGTCACTGGCATTCGTGCCTACGGATATGTAGGTTATTTACCTGAAGAGCGAGTATTGGGACAATGGTTTGAGGTAGATTTAACTTTGTGGGTCGATTTAGCACCGGCAGGAAAAAGCGACAATATCGAAGATACTTTAGACTATCGAGAAGCGATCGCGATTGTTAAACAGCAAATCACCACGGCTAAATTCGATCTGGTAGAAAAATTGGCTGATGCGATCGCCAAACAGCTACTCAACTTAGAAAAAGTCGACCGGGTTCGTGTCGAACTATCAAAGCCAGCGGCACCAATTCCCGACTTTTGTGGTCGTATAACTTTGGATATTACTAGAAGTATGACCTGAATATACACGAAAGGTAGCTATTTGACAATTGGTAGTTACACTCAATATCTTGAGTTATAGCTTGAAATTTTAAGCATTTGCCACCAAGAAGAATCTTATTTAATTGGGAAAATTAATAATAGGGGTCAATTCAAAGCCACTTTTAATTATCAATTAAGGATACTCGGTCGATGAATAGAAAAATCAAGTTAATTGTCAGTTTGGTTTGGCAATATTTTAACCAGCAGATTGGTCATCAATACTCGGTCTGGAACTTGCGCCACTTTTGGTATTTGTATCAAATTACCTTATTTAGAAGATGTTGGGAACAAGAATATCCGTCAAAAAGTAAGCCTCGCTATTAATTAAGTTGAACGAATAATAAAAGAAAGTTTTTGAATAAAAATTTGATTTATTGTAAACAGTTTACAGGTATTGTCAATTAAAAATGCCGAAATATTGACAGTATCTGCTTTTTTTTGCAGATAAATCCCCAAAATACTCTATTTAGCTTTTTGACAGTATAAAACTATACGAGTTAATGGCAGGTCGCCATTTTTTTTAGTTAAATCTAATAGTTCTAGTTTGCCCCCCATAGTTTCTAAAAGGGTTTGAGACATTAATAGCTTCATATGAGCAGATAAATCTATTTGCTGTAAATATTCACTGATTTGCGCTAAATTGCTACCTTCAAAATTTGACGACTCGGCTGTATATTCTTGCCATAGGGTAGCAGGACATTCAAAATCCATCTCTACGATCGCGTTATCTGTTGTTACTTCGGTTGTTGATAGTTGAATGGTTCCTGCCTTCATCAAAGAAATTCCGCTATCAATTAAATTGAAAATCAACTGAATAAAGCGTGTGCGATCGCCAAAAACCGAAACTTCGGGGTCGGGAGCGATAATATTTAGTTTCAAGTTACGATTGGCGGCCTGAAGATGAGTTAGGCGAGCAATTTCACTAAATATTTCTGCCAACTGAAGTGATTCTAAATATATACGATCGCTACCGTATTCGGTTTTGGATACACCTACAATTTCATCGATTAGCTTCATCAGCTTTAAAGCAGAATGATAGGCTTGAGCGATGAATTCTTTTTGTTCTTCAGGACTTTCAGTCAAATCGGAGAGAATTAGCTGATGCAATCCAATCATGTTACTTAAAGGCGATCTCAATTCGTGAGAGGTTCTAGCTAAAAATCCTGCTTTAAATTGGCTCATTTGCGCTGCCATTTGACAAGCAAGTTTTGTCTGTCTAAGTTCTTCCTTTAGTTCTTCAATTTCGTTCATAGTTCGAGAAGATGCACGATAGATAAGTTGGCAGGGTCTGAAATATCAAATGTAGCAAAGCAAGCGTATTTTAACAGTATAAAAAAAGCTCTGTCGAATTTTGGTTGTCTACTTGAAAACCACCTTTGCCTCAAATTTTGACGCTTCCTTGTCGCAAAACCTGCCACTTTTGATTTTGCCATGATACTACCGTAGAAGGAAGTCCACTGCCCCTTGATTGTGAATTTGGCGTATTTAAAACTAAGACTTGGGGGAAAGCTAGAGCGATTTCACTCATTGTAGTTATCGTATTCTGTCCGGAAATATTGGCACTACTGGTAGCCAAAACTCCAGTTTGTCGCAAGATATTTAAAGCTATAGAACGATCTGGGACTCGAATCCCGACGGTATTAGAATTAGTTGGATTGACTCCGGCAGGGACTTTAGCTGAAGCAGGTAAAACTAAAGTCAGTGCTCCTGGCCAATGTCGCTCGATTAACTGTTGCCATATCGGTAAATCTGAAGGAGTATAAACTACATAGGGTAACAGCTCGGCTATAGATGCTCCCATTAAAATTAGGGGTTTGTTGCTGGGACGTTTTTTTAGCTGATAAATAAGCTCAGCCTTTTCTGGCTTTACTGCTAAGGCTGGTACAGTATCGGTAGGAAAACTAACAACTTGACCCGCGATCGCTCCTGCTACTAACTCCGTTTGAGAAACTTGCACCATATTTTATTTGAACTGTCTGCATGTATTATTTAATTTTAGACAATCAGTTGCGGTTAGCTGTGGTTAATACGATACTCAACGACGATAAGCCAAGATAAAGCGTTCGATACCATTAAGATCGTGGCACTTCTTAATCTTCGAGTATTTTCCCTGTCGTTTTAATAGTTCCACCACAGTATCGGCTTGACCGAGCATTATTTCTACCAGCCAAATGCCGCCAGAAACTAAATATTGAGGTGCATTTTCAACTAAATAGCGAATGTCCTCCAAACCATCTTTACCGCCATCAAGAGCCTGGCGAGGTTCATGGGCTACTTCTGGCTGTAGCTTGGGGATTTCTGCCGTAGGAATGTAGGGTGGATTAGAAACCATGCCCGTAACCTTGCCCTCAAGAAAGTGCAAAGGTTCCCACCAGCTACCTTGATAAAAACGAATATTCCGATCTAGCTTGGAGTCGATCGCGTTTTCCCGCGCCACCTCTAAAGCATCGTGGCTACAGTCTACGGCGTGAATAGTAGCTTGAGGAAAGATCTCAGCCAGTCCTAAAGCGATCGCCCCGCTACCAGTGCCTAAATCTACCCAGTGCTGCTCTGGTTGAGAGATCGGATTGTTTTCTCGAACCAAATCGATAATTAGCTCGGTTTCGGGACGAGGTATTAAAACCGCAGGAGTAACCTTCAATCGAAAACGTCTCCAAAAAACAGTTTCTACCAAATATTGCACTGGTAGACGCTTTTGAAGACGCTGTTGCCAAAGTTTTTCTAACTCTGCTAAAGAGCGATCGCTCTGGATATAGGTAAGATTTTGAAAAGTACCCAAACGTAAAGATAAACTATCTAAATTGGTTACTGTTTGGAGCAACCAATCCACTTCATCCAGCTCGATCTTACTCGCGATCGCCTCTTGTCTGGTTTGCCGATACCAGCGATATAGTTTCTCGCCAGAAATATTGCTTGATTTCAATTATTCTTGTGGTTCTGGTGCTGCTTCGCCTGCTGGTGCTGCTTGCTGTTGTAAAGTCTGTACTGCTTTGATAGATTCTACTGTCGGTACTAACACAATATTCTCTAGCATTTCATCTTCGCTAGTTTCAAGCGTGTCGATTACGTTTTCTAAAAGAACGACTCCTATATTTACGGTTTCGCCCAATTCTGGCTGTTGTTCCTTAACTTTAGCCACCATATTTTCTAACTGTTGTTTGTCAAAGAAAAAAGGTACGACTTGTTGAGAATCTTGCTCGAAGAAAATAAAATCGTTGTTCTCTTCGCCTGTAGCCACAAATAATGGTACTCCACCTTGATATGGCTCTTGTTTAGTTTCGCTGATAATAGTTTTGGCAGAATTTACGGCTTCTTCTTGGGGAATATAAGCAAAATTCAAAGCATTTTCTTTGGTTTGAGCTGATTCAGATAATTTATAAACTTCACTCAATGGTAGAGGTACGACCTGTACTTTTTGGGCTAGCTCGGGGTTCTCGGTTTTTAGTCGCTCGACAAACTCAGTTGCA
>JACLAC010012883.1_pt1 | contig 25854 bp, 17 predicted proteins | sample 8027881 | NCBI WGS metagenome assembly JACLAC01 (sample SAMN15725517, study PRJNA655200) | protist metagenome | isolation source: fluorescence activated cell sorting (FACS) single amplified genomes of... | place: Spain: Blaines Bay Microbial Observatory, Mediterranean Sea | collected 2016-01-19 | reverse complement strand
CGGGACAAGTAGCTTATCCGGGAGTTTATACTATTCAACCTCAGGATCGTTTGAGTGACTTAATTAATAGAGCTGGAGGTTTGACCAACTATGCTTTTCCTGCAGGAGCTGTTTTCTCACGAAAAGAGGAAAAATTGATTGATAAAAATCAACTAGACGCCTTAGAAAGAACGATCAAGCAAGTGGAAGCTGAAAAAGAATACGAATATATTCGAGAATTAGCAAAAAGTCAGCGAGCGTATAAACGTGAAGGCGTAGCGGATGAGTTAGAACAAACAGTTACATCAGTTGCCCAGTTGGCAACTACGTCGGCAACACCTTTGGCTGCAGTTGGACAACTTGGTAACCTGACGCAAGGGTTGAACTCAGAAGGAACATCAGTCAGTAGTACTAGTCAGCCTGTTGATAGTCAGGAAAAAGAAGCACCTATTGTACCAATCAGGTATAGTATTAATAGTGGGGATGGAGAAAAACTAGTAGATGATAACAACGTACTACCTTCTACATTAGCTGAAAAGGCAGAAAACTCAATAATTGACCCAGATTCACCTAATGTTGATAAAGATGTCGAAAAAACCGAATTATTCAGTGAAGAAAACCCCCTATCAGGTTTAAATCCCGATCATGATTTAACAAAAGAGAAAATACCAAATGATACGGTCTCACCTGAAGATACGGCAATTGCACCAGAAATGACTACACAAGTTGGTATTCATTTGGTAACTCCAGCAAGAAAAATAAAGGCGATGATACCTAGTCGTCGTATTTTAATAAATTTGCCTCAAATCCTCACAGAACCGCACAGCGGAATTGATCCATTATTGGAAGACCAAGATGAGATTTACGTTCCTCAAATTCGGCAAACTATTCTCGTAACCGGTGGAGTCTTACACCCCAGTTCTTTTATTTTTCGAAAAGGCTTAAAGAGTAAGGATTATATTGAAATGGCTGGTGGTTTTGCCCGAGATGCAGATACCAATGGTGTTTATTTATTGAAAGCCAACGGCCTAGCTTATCGCGGAAAGAACGCTGATCGTATAGAAAACGGAGACGTAATTGTAGTCCCAACACGAGTAATGGTTGAGCGAGTCAATGAGCGCTGGGATCAAATATTTAGTGTTGTTCGCCTAACTTTGGTAACAGTTACTACAGCGTATCTAGTCGGTCAATTTACCAAGTAAAGAGAAAATTGATTGCTTGTAGCGACCAAATGATTAAAATCACGATGAACTTGAGATGTCCAAAACTGATCTATCCATAGTTCAGCTCATCTTCAGCTTATTTATATTCCTATTTTCTGGTTTTGTAATGACCTTCCTATGGCGAAGAAATCAACGTAACCATAATCGGTTGGTCAAATTTCAGTTATTTGGTTTAGGTTTTGTTGGAATTACACTAACTTGTATTTTTTTAGTTCCAGCTTGGGCTCACCTATATACTGAAATTCTTTGGTACAAAAGTATTTCGTATGATCACATTTTTTTCTCACTTCTGCACTTAAAATGGATTCGACTAATAGGTAAACATTTACTAATTGCTCTGGTTTTCATTAGTAGTAATTGCCTCGTAGCTCACCTTATTTGCCCAGTATCCAATGAATTTGGTCGTTGGACAGAGGGCAGAACCTACCGTTTTTACCGTTTGATCGCTACTATAGTTATTCTCATTTCAGTGGTATTAGCATTGCCAATGGCTTTTTTTTGGGATTATTTTTTAAGAGCCGATAATGCAATCCAAATCGACGATTTGGAACCAATTTTTCAGTTGCCCAAGACCTATTTTTTATTTCAGTTTCCAAAAGACAGGATTACTAATACTTGGTATCGTTGCTTGATGTGGAGTAACATCCTCATCATGGCTCTTCTATACCATTTTTATTATCGGAGAGACCCACAGACGGTAGCCCGTATCAAAATCAGCCTAGCTTTGCATGCTAGTATTCTTTGGTTGTTTTTATTAATATTGTCCTTTTGGGGATGTCAGCTAGATATTTGGAATACACTATTTACATCGAAAGTACCGTGGGGGTTGGGTAGATTAAACGGATTTGGCTTCATCGATGATAAACTTGTTAAAGCATACCGACTCTATCGTATAGTACTCTGTTTATTTGGTATTTCTATTTTATCGAATTTGATATGGCGTGTTCGATGGATATGGTATGTTTCAGCAATTGGGTGGATGGTTAGCTATCTGGTTTTGATTCAAGCCTACCCATTGGCTTCCCATCTAATCAAGGAACGTCGAGATCCACATGTAGAAATTCCCTATTTAGTTAATCATATTAAGGCTACCCGTCAGGCTTTTGGGCTTGACTCAATAACCCTAAGAGTTGGAGATGTTACTGGTAGTGCAACACTTGATTTGATCGAAAAACACCCAGAAGTCAAAAACAATATTCAAATTTGGGATCGTCGAGTGTTATATGAGGTCCTCACCGGCCACCCACAACGGTTGATGCCATATTTTCAGTTTCACCCTTACACAGACGTTGACCGCTACCGAATTAACGGAAACCTAAGGCAAGTTTTAGTAGCTGCTAGAGAAATTGATGTTGAATCGTTACCAGAAGAAGCACAGGATTGGGTTCACAGAAAACTAATCTATACACATGGATACGGGGTTTGTGTAGTACCTGTCAACGAGTTTCAACAACAAGATCCTGTATTTTGGGTAAAGGGTGAAAAAAGAGTCGGTGATGAGTGGCGACTTGTCAGCCAAAACGATTTTCCAACTATTACGCAGCCACAAATTTATTATGGAGAATTAACCCAAGAATATGTCATTGTCGGAACTAATCGGGATGAAGTAGATCTAGAAAATCATGAGTACCAAGGCGAGGGAGGTATTTTACTAAATAATTGGATTCGTAGATTTGCTTTTGCCGTTCGGTTTGATTTTTGGCGGATTATTTTGTCGACGGATATTAATTCTGAAGAAAGCCGAATCATGTTTCGGCGTAAGATTGGAACAAGAAAAGCAACGAGTCTTGAAATTGTCGCTGATCGTGTTTCTCATGTTGCTCCATTCTTTAGGTGCGACCCAGACCCTTATATTGTCGTTGGCGATGATGGACAACTATGGTGGATTGTTGATCTCTACTTAACAAGTGATCATTATCCAAACTCCAAGACTTATATAGACCAAACAACACTAATGGAAACGTATTCCGAGCCGAAATTTGACAGGTATAACTACATCAGAAATCCAGCCGTTGCAGTTATCAATGCCTACAGCGGAAAGATTAATTTCTACTTTACTAAAGAAACAACCGAACCAATTTCCTTGAGTTACGAAAAAGCATTTGCCACAGATGATGGAAGATCGCTGTTTAAACCTCTACAAGAAATGCCGGCTGGCTTACAAAATCATTTGCGTTACCCTGACTATCTGACCAGAGTTCAAGCAGAAATTTACAAAGATTATCACGTCCTCGATAGCCATCCCAAAAATTACTCAACTATATTTTTTCAAGCCTCGGACAAATGGGATATACCAAAAGAAAAGTACGGAGAAGATAATTCTTATAAATCAATGATGCCCTACTATGCGACTGTTAGCTTACCCAGTAGCCATTCAAATTCTGGTTTAGTTGAGTTCGTTAATATTATCCCATTTACACCACCAGAGCGAGTTCGGTACATGAATGCAGTGATGGTTGCGCGTTGTGACGATGAGTTTTACGGACAACTAGTCCTATATAATTTGCCGAAGGATCAAACTATCCTTGGCCCAACTCTGGCTGAGGCAACCATCGACACCAAATTATCTCAGGATTTAACACTATGGAACCAGCAAGGAACCGTAGTTATTAGAGGTAATTTGCTGGTTATTCCTGTTGAAAATACTCTGTTTTACATAGAGCCAATTTACCTAAAACCAGAAGGTGTGGAATATCCAGACCTTGAGGTCATAACGGTTCAGGCTGGAGGACAATTCGCATCAGCTAGTGATTTCGACGGCGCATTGAGGGAAATTTACGGCATAGGGGTTTCGGCCATCAACAAAGAACAAATACCGAAAAAAACAAACGGAAATTCGGAGGCCGCTACTTTAAGTTTGGAACATTTAATCCAATCAGCCAGCAAGAACTATAACCAATATCTAGAACTAACAGGAGATGGAAATTTATCAAAGGCTGCAGAAGCGTTTAAAACTCTAGGACAAAACCTAAAATCTTTAGTCAAGAAAGAATACATTAATCCGCCACCAATTGAACAGATACAAAACAATCAATAGTAATACAATCCTTCCCTTTTTTGCTGATTGTGCCATTTAACTGAAAAATAAAATAAATTGCGCATGATATCTGAGTTAATTGCAACATCTTCTTGAGTTTGATTCTTTAAGCTTGTGACAATGTACAATCCAGCCTGAAGTTGAAGAGTCAAGATAGAGGCATTTTGGTTATCATTAGTTGTGGCAAAGACACGATACTTATCAGACCACTCTGACCATGTATCGTGAGTTTTCATTGACTGAACAGGATGAGGCAACTTGAAAAGCTGATTACCTTCACGAGTTGGTTTGAATTGCACGTTCTCTTTCTGTTCCTCCCCAATTAACAATTCAGGAATCCAGCCTACACTTCGTCTTCTTAGATTATGCATTATTTGTCCTGATGTGATCACAATCCCACCATGACTCACAAAATTTTTAATTCGATGTTCAGCATCTATGTTTAGCTGATAACCATCCTTATAAATTTCACCGTATCCTAGCCATAAAATGTGGGCTTTGTGTAGTGGTGCTGTATTTAGTTCTTTAATTTGCTGAAAAAGTAAACGGTGGTTGCCAACCTGTTTAAAAAGCTGTAATTTAGGAAATTCGGCATGTGTTTGGTTTCCGGTCAGTGCTAGAACTTTTACTGGTAATCCCATTTTTTGAAACTTTTGTGAGTGGTAGCCGACAGGCTTAAACAAAAGATTAGCTATTGGCTCCCGACGGCTAGTATTCTGACCAATGGCGTTAACCAGAGTCATGTGGTCGACGAGTCTTCGTTTGCTAAAAGCTAAAAGGTTTGAACCACGAACTCTTCGTAAACGGTCATCCATTTTTTCAAAAGCACTTTGAACGGACCATCTTCGTCCATAGCTTTGATTCACTTCCCGCAGGTCAATTCGATCTTCATTAACATTAGTTACATAACCATGAATAACATTAATTCCTTTTACAACTTGTCCATGTGAATCCTTAAACTCAACATCTCTGTTTTGCTTAGGATCGAGTGGATTTAGAGCTAAAGATTCTATGTCTAGAGGACGAGGTTCAAACCGCTCAGCACTTTCGACAATTTTGCAATATTCACGAGGGAAAATAACGTCAGCTTCACGAAAAGATCTAAATGGCAGCGTCAAATATTCAAAATTTCGGAATGTTCGGTGTTTTTGAGTAAATAGTTGTTGAAATGGCTTGATGTTCTCTCTTTTTGGGTTAGGTCTCATCTCGATTTCTCTAACTTGAAAAGCTGGAATACGAAACCCCCACTTAAGTTCATTCTTGGTATCTCCATCTCCATCTCCATGATACCGAATCTCTTGCATTTCAACGTCATAGGGGTTATTGTTTTCAATTATTAAACTCGAACCTTCAATTCTTCTCCGCAGACCTCTATCATCTCTAAATCCTTCCTCCAGTTTTCTCTGGCTGTTTTCACCCAGTTTCCCACGTTCTGGCATTCGAACATCCCAGTAGTCTGTATATCCATTTTTATTTTCTTCTACATTCATTAAATATATATGACGATCATTATATTCTTTTAAAATACCAACGAATTCTGTAACTGTTCCATTTTTGTCATCGAAACGAACTTTCACCTTTGTACCAATGAAGCGCTCAATTAACCTTTCATAACTTTCTTCCATAGCATAGTCGTATGCATCTTTTTGAATAGTATCCATTTCTTTTTGGATATTTATGGCACCAACATTTTGCTGCAATGGTTGAAAAGCTTTCGATCTTTTAATAGACCCCCATATCATTTGAACCGTTTTAGATACGGAATCACGTAGCGCTACACCAAAATTACGAACTCGTCTTAGTAGGCGTGTCGTGAAACGCGGGTGGTACACCTTGTCGAGATCATTGTCCCGTTCTTTCCTTTCAGTTTCATTCATCGCATCTAGATATCGAATGTAAGCCATAATATCCGAATTCTTGAACAGAAAACTAGGGGGGCCTCCTCTTTGGCGAGACTCCTCAGAAATAATCTCGACCCCAGTTGTTTCTAGTCGCATAGTGCCCTGATATCTGGTATTGTCCTTCATCCGGAAAACAAGATATTTGCCCAGTAGTTGTTTGAGAATCTTATCCTTTCTAAACAAATCAATCAAATAGTTGACTGTGGCAAAAAGGAATATAAGGATGGTAGAGGCTAAAAGGGGATTATCGACTAATCTTTGTAGGAAGGAAACTCTTTTTGCCTCACCAATATCGCTCTGGGCAGAGACAAGAAATGAACAAGATATAGATAATGCAAAGGAGAACAACAGAAAAGATATACGGGAAAGTAACATCAGATCAGCTAATGGAAAGTAAGAAACAGGTCAGACCAGATTTATAATTACATCAAGAAACGAGCCCGAAGGTTAGTCTCGTTGTAGCGGACATCGTTGATACTAGTTTTCCTGTTCAGGTTCACCATTCGTATCAGCTAACCGCGTATTAACGACAATTATAACGGAATCTCTATCTTGACCACCACGATTGTCTTTCACAAGGACACTCACGAGATAACTGCCAGGAGAATCAGCCCTGAATTTAGCACTAGCACCACTACCTTCTTCAATCAAACCGCCAGCATCACTGTTTTCTTGATCTCTAGCAGACCACTCAAAAACCAAGGTGTCGTTATCCGGGTCGCTGGCTTGGGCTACCAGAAAAATCTCTTGGTCAACGTAATGTGGCATGGCCGGACTCAGGGTAACCGGGCTAGTACCATCTAGGATTGGAGGCTTGTTTAGTGCATTAACCTTGATAAAAGTTGAATTCTGTATTTGGTGCCCATTACCATCGCTTACTGTAACTGATACAGCGTAAATATCGGCCTGTTCGGCGGAGAAATAAACTTTTGGTCCTTTGTTAGGTTCGTCTTGCTCACCTTCTGTTCCCGTTTCCCGAGTTTCTTGTTCGACTACGGCTTTAAAAACAGTAGCGACTTCTTCGTACTTTCCGTTTCTCGCCGTCCACTCAATTACCAATTCATCTTGATCTGGATCTTCGACCTTGATCTCTAGTTCAATAGTTTGTCCAGAGAAAACCTCGTAGGGTTGCTCTAATTCAGACAGGATGTCAATGTCCAAAAATTCTGGCGGTTCATTTCGTCCACAACTCAACACAAAAAAGGTTAAAATAACAAAGAACAGGAAAACGGGAGAATTTAACCGGACTCTATCCATCATCTATTACTTGCCCTAATTCCCGGCAACTCTATCATAATCAGTCAGTAATGTCAAACTAAAACAGACCAACACAGTACTTCATTTCATGCTATGGTTCAACTTGACTCAACACGCAGTTCTATGGAATAATGTGGAGTTTTTGAAATCAATCTCTTCGAGGTTTAGTATGTCCCTAAAAGTTGGAATTAACGGTTTTGGTCGGATTGGCCGAAACGCGTTCCGCGCCGCTCTAGCTAATCCTAGTTTAGGCGTTGAAATTGTAGCAGTGAATGATCTGACCAATCCTGAAACTCTAGCTCATTTGCTAAAGTATGATTCAGTCCATGGTAATCTACCGCATGAGATCAGCGCTACAGAAGGCGATCTTCTCGTTAATGGTAGTCCGGTTTCAGTTTTTTCTGAACGTGATCCAGCTGATCTCCGTTGGGGCGACAACGGTATAGATGTAGTAATTGAATCAACAGGATTTTTCACTGAAAGATCAGATGCAGAAAAACATATCAAGAGTGGTGGAGCAAGGAAAGTTATTATTTCGGCACCAGCGAAGGGCGAAGACATCACCATTGTTCGTGGTGTTAACGAAGATAATTACGATAAAGATGCTCACCACATTATTTCGAATGCATCTTGTACTACAAACTGTTTAGCTCCGATTGCTAAGGTTTTGTTGGAGAACTTTGGTGTCAACAGCGGATTAATGACTACGGTTCACGCCTATACTGGAGATCAAAAGGTGCATGATTTTCCACACTCAGATATGCGTCGAGCTAGAGCTGCCGCTTTATCTATGATACCGACTACTACCGGCGCTGCGGTTGCTGTCTCCCGAGTTTTACCGGAACTTGAAGGGAAATTAGATGGAATGGCAATTCGGGTTCCGACGGCGAACGTATCAGTCGTTGACCTGGCAGTAGACTTAGAGAAAAAAGCTACAGCAGATGAAGTGAATGCCACACTTAAAGCAGCGGCTGAATCGAGTTTAAAAGGTATACTTGCTTACAGTGAAGAACCACTAGTTTCGATTGACTTTAACGGTTCAAAACTATCCTCCGTTGTTGACGGACCTTTCACCAAGTTTATTGAAGGTGGATTAGTCAAGATACTTTCGTGGTACGATAACGAAACTGGTTATTCGAACCGATTGGTTGAGCTAGCTGCGCAGGTTATATAATTCTTATTTTAAATTAGACGGAGCACAGAATTGAGAAGACCTATTATCGCAGGAAATTGGAAATTGAATAAAACTATCGACCAAGCGGTGGATTTCGTTGTAGAATTACAGTCGTTGATCGATGGAACTGGAGATGTTGAAGTTGTAGTTGCTCCGGCATTTACCGCTTTATCTGCAGTGGCAAATGCTCTAAATAACAGTTCAATTGGTGTTTCAGCTCAAGATTTATATTGGGAAAATAGTGGAGCTTTCACCGGTGAAGTTTCAGCAGAAATGATTGTTGATTCTGGTTGTTCTTATGTTATTGTTGGCCATTCAGAGCGCCGCCAGTTTTTTGGTGAAACCAACCAATCGGTTAATCAAAAGGTGAAAGCCGCCTTGGAGAGTGGTTTAGTACCGATTGTTTGTGTCGGCGAAATGTTGGAAGACCGAGAAAGTGGAAAGACGAAAAAAGTTGTTACAAATCAATTGGTTGATGGTATAGATGGATTGTCAAAAACAGATATTTTGCGTATTATTATCGCTTATGAACCAGTCTGGGCCATTGGCACTGGTAAGACGGCTTCTCCCGATCAAGCTCAAGAAGTACATTCTTTGATTCGATCTGTCATAGCAACTTCGTACTCGGATCAGATTGCAGAATCGGTTCGTATTCAATACGGAGGAAGTGTTAATCCGTCTAATGCCGCCGAATTGTTATCCAAACCCGATGTTGACGGAGCATTAGTTGGCGGCGCAAGTTTAGACGCTGACTCGTTTGCAGAAATCGTTCGGGCTAGCCATCAATAGTTGGTAATTCTGGGGAGAAAATTATGAACATTTTAGTTGGACTCGTAGTAGCAGCTTTCGTCGTCATATGTTTTTTGCTAGTGATTGTAATTTTATTACAAGATAGCAAGGGTGAAGGCTTGTCTTCTAGTGCATTCGGTGGTAGCGGGCTAGAATCTGTTTTAGGTGGACATGGTGCTACCACATTTTTGTCTCGTTTGACAACTTGGACTGCCATCAGTTTCATGGTGATTGCTTTGTTTTTGATGAAGTTTTACGGTGAATCTAATGATATTGCACCAATTGAGCAACCTAACGTTTCTCAAGAAATAACAGCACCTGAGAATGCTGTTGAGAGTACGGTCGTTCCTGATGCTACCGAATCTGAATCGTCACAATCTGATATACCGAAAGAAACAGACAGCGGAAAAACTGAAAAAGCGAGTCGTGAGTCAGGTAGTGTTAACAAAACAATAGAAGGAGCGTCGGGTGAATAACAGATCAAAAGATTTAAATAGACAGAACGCTTGCTAACTTGGGTTGTTCATCCTTTTGTAGAAAACCGGAAGCGGTCAGTTTTGCTGATCGCTTTTTTAGTACTGATTTTGGCTTTAGTTTATTTATCGACAAAATCAATCTACATTGTGTTACTATCGGTTTTCTTTTTCGGGGTGGGTCTTTACAAATATTTCGTCCCCTTTCATTATCAGTTCGATCAACGAAAAATAGTCGTTTTGTCTTTTTTATATCGATTTGAGAAAAAGTGGGAATCTTTTCGTAGTTTTTACGCCGACAGTAATGGCGTTCTATTAAGTCCGTTCGACCGCCCCTCTCGGCTAGAAAATTTCCGTGGCTTGTATATTCAGTTTGGGGCTCACAGAGAAGAAGTTATTAATTTTATTAATCAAAAAGTACCTGAAAAACCGGCTTCCATCAAACATTAGCCGAAAAGGAGAAAGTGATAATGCCGAGCATATGGTATGGTATTGGAGGTCTTGCAGGGCTGATCCTACTGTTGACATCGTTGCGAGTTCTAAAAGAGTACGAGCGGGCAGTTGTTTTTCGCTTAGGCCGGTTTAATGCTGTCAAAGGTCCGGGTTTTGTACTACTACTGCCTTTTTGGATTGACCGGATAGAAAAAATTAGTACGCGAACGATAGTACAAGACGTCACACCTCAGGATGTAATCACTAAAGATAATGTATCGGTTAGTGTTAATGCTGTTTTGTGGTTCCGTGTCATAGATCCAGAAAGAGCAGTTATTGAAGTCGAAGACTTTTCTTTCGCAATTGGTAATTTTGCGCAAACTACTCTCCGGAGCGTTTTAGGTCAAGCTGAATTAGATGATTTATTATCTGAACGTGAAAAATTGAACCAGAATTTGGAAGAAACAATCCGTAAACACAGTCAAGATTGGGGAATCAAAGTTTTAGGTGTTGAAATTAAACATGTTGATTTGCCTGTTGAAATGAAGAGAGCTATGGCTAAACAAGCTGAAGCTGAACGAGAAAGGCGAGCTAAGGCTACGCATGCTGATGGAGAACTTGAATCAGCAAGTACCTTGGCGGAAGCAGCAAAAATCTTAAGTACCGATCCGACTTCAATCCAACTTCGCTATTTGCAAGCCATGATTGAAGTTTCTGCAGAAAAAAACTCTACATTAGTATTTCCTGTACCCGTTGATTTAGTTAGTGCATTGGTACCAAGGGACCGACCAGCGTCGGAGAATTTGTAAAAGTGGCGTCAATTTTTACCAAGATTATTGAAGGGAAACTACCATGTCACAAAATTTCCGAAAATAGTGATTTCATGGCCTTTCTAGATATCAACCCAATTAAGCTTGGGCATACGCTTGTCATTCCTAAAAGAGAAATCGACTACGTTTTTGATCTAGATGATGACGAATTCCAAGGAATAATGGCTTTTGCAAAATCACTGGCTTTGCCCATCAAGAAAGCGACGTCATGTGAGCGTGTCTGTATGATTATCGCTGGCTATGAAGTACCTCACGCCCACGTCCATTTAGTACCGACCGATAACATGATGGACTTAAGTTTTTCCCGAGCTCAAAGTGCCAACGACGAACAATTAGGTTGGGTGGCTAATAAAATTCGTAATCAGTTAATGGCCGGATGAAATGAGATGACCAACCAGCAAATCTTATCTCGCCCAAGACGAAATCGGAAAACTGATTCCATTAGAGAAATGATTCGTGAAACGTGGTTGCATCCGTCAGACCTGATTTTGCCTTTGTTCGTGGTAGATGGGCAGAATCTAAAGATAGAAATTGAATCAATGCCTGACTGCTATCGATTGAGTCCGGATCTTATAGTGGAAGAGGCTAAATCAGCTCAACAACTTGGCATCCCAGCTGTTGCTCTTTTTCCTGCATTATCCGACTTACAGAAAGACCATCTTGCAACTGAATCCACCAATCCTAATGGATTGTTACAGCGAACGGTTCGTTTGCTAAAGTCTTCTGTTCCGGCTATTACCGTAGTTACCGATGTTGCTATGGACCCATACTCAATTGATGGACACGATGGATTAGTCGAAGATGGTCGTATTCTAAACGACCCAACACTCGAAATTCTAGCTAAAATGGCTCTTTCTCAGGCCGAAGCAGGATCTGATATTATCGCTCCTTCTGACATGATGGATGGACGAGTTGGATATATTCGTAAAGAATTAGACAAACATGATTTTTCTGATGTTAGCATCCTGTCTTATTCAGCTAAATACGCTTCAGCTTTTTATGGACCCTTCAGAGATGCTTTAGACTCTGCACCTAAAGAAGGAGACAAAAAAACTTACCAAATGGATCCCGCTAACCGCTTTGAGGCACTACGAGAAGTTTTTGCAGACGTAAATGAAGGAGCTGATTTGGTAATGGTAAAGCCCGCGCTCGCCTATCTGGATATAATTTCTGATGTTAAAGCCTCAGTTAATTTGCCCGTTGTTGCCTACAATGTAAGTGGGGAATATGCTATGATAAAATCGGCCGCCCAAATGGGGTGGCTAGATGAAACAGCGGCCATGATGGAGACATTGATAGCTATTAAACGTTCAGGGGCTGATTTGATCCTAACTTACTTTGCTAAATCAGTCGCCGAGCTACTATCTGTTTAATGATTCATTGGGAGGGGATAGGGTCCGGTGGCTCTACTGGTCTTCAAAACCAGCTTGTCTACGCGAGTGGATAGGTGGGTTCGACTCCCACCCTCTCCCGCCATTTTCTTGTCAATCCTTGTCATCACAGGGGTTGGGGCTTAGTTGATACAGTTACATTCTTGTTTTTGTTCAATTTGGACACACTCAAGGACACACTTAGTATCATGTCGTCTACCTATCTTGTTCTTCGCCAGTCTGGTTATTCCTTTCTTTTTCGCTCCATTATTCCCAAAGATTTACAACCTCAATTAGGATCCAGACAATTCCAACTGTCTTTAAAATGTGGAATTCGTCATCGAGCTAAATCTCTGGCTCTCCAGCTCTATAACTTAACCCAACAAATCTATGCTTCTATCAGGCAAAGTCCAGCTGAGAAACAACTAACTCCTCAACAAATCAAAGATAGGCTGAAATTGGAGTTAGAACATTTCAAACTTCCTGATCAAGTTATAACTGCCAATCATAAGTTAGTTGAAAAGGAAACTCAGCCAACATCTTTACAGGAACAAGTTCAGCCTGGCATTTCTCTAGCTCAACTTTCTGATAGGTACTTACAAGCTAAAACAGAGGCTAGTTATCCTGAAAAAACAATCAAAGGTTATCGAGATAGCCATCAGTTAATGCTAGAAATCTTGGGTAATTGTACGGTTGATTCTCTAACGCATCAAGATGGTAGAAAGTTAGTAGAAACAATCAAGAAACTGCCAGCTAATCGATCTAAATGTCATCCCAAACTGACAATTCAACAATTACTCCTGCTGGAAGATGCTAAGTTGCTGAGTTATAAGACAATCTTAAAACATGTAGAAAGAATCTCCAGCTTAATCAATTGGGCAATTAATCAAGGGTACACCAATCAAAACGTGTTCAGGGGCAAATTAGAGCCGATTAGAAGTAAGCAGATAATAGAGAAACACTTCACTTCAGATGAAATGAATCTGATTTTAGGTGAGAGATTGAAGAAGGAATCACTAGAACAAAACAAACCTGAAAGATACTGGGTAACTTTACTATCGGCTTATTCTGGAGCTAGGTTGAATGAGATTTGTCAATTGAATGTGGATGACATTCAACCAGCTAATGGAATTTGGCTAATGAATATCAATGCCAAGACAGAAGATAAGAGCATTAAAACTCAAGCTGGTACTAGGCTTGTTCCTTTACATGCTAAGATTCTGAAACTTGGTTTTCTGGATTATGTGGATCAGATTAGAAATGAAAAGCAGCAGAAACTATTCCCAAATTTGAAAAAGATGGCAGGAGCAGGATTTGGAACTAGGATTAGTCATTGGTTTGCTAGATACCTGAAGAAATTAGGCATCAAAAAGAAAGGCAAAAACTTTCATTCCTTCAGGCATACGGTAGTTAATAAACTAACTAGTCAGAAAGTTTATGAACCATTTATCAAAGAGCTAATTGGACATTCTCATGGATCTTTAACAATGGACGTATATGGAGGAAGGAAACCATTGGATGTATTGTTGAATGAGTGTGTAATTAAGATCTGAAGGATTTGAATATCGAAATCAAAAGACAAGGTAGAAATTTAAGCAGGTAATTTTCTCTTATATAATATAAGAAGATTTTACCTGGTAACTTAAGATCCTAAGCTGTGTTGTTTTTGTCTTGATGTTCAGAGCAAGTAAATAATAGAAACCCTTGATATGATTGACTTAATTAATTTAGTTTGAATACAGAAGGTAATGCTAAACATATACCATTCAAGCAGAGATTACGCACAGTCTAGCAGTACTTCTTTAGGTTTTTTCAGGATCTAGTTGAAGGTCTGATATGAGATCAAAAAGTAATTTCTGGAATTCTCTTATAAGTCATTTCAATCACCAATGATGACATATGATAGCTGTGTACTTTTTATAAGAAAAATTAATTGTATAAAACTAAATATCTGCATCCTCGCCTTAAAAACAGAAACGTAAGTTAAATGTAGAGATTAAGAAACATGGGAATAATCGTATTAGCCATTTTATTTGTATCGTGTAATGACACAAGAGCTGATAAAAAACAAAATGATAAAATATTCTTGACTGATTGGAAAGAGAAAGATTTTATTGAGCCAGAATCAATATTGAAAAAGCTTGAGAATATTGGCAATTTTAAATACTCAATCATCATTGACGATGGTCTAAAGCTTAACAAAGTTTCCAAATACATATCTGGAATTAATGCAACAACTTATACTGGAGATTATTTAAATGATAAGAAACTTATTGACTATCTTACTTTAATGCAACCAGGAATGATAAGATTTCCAGGTGGAGATGCAAGTAATATGTACTTCTTTAACGCCCTACCTGATGATTTACCTGAAAAAGCACTAACCTTTGATGGAGAATGGACAGATTTTACAGATGGGTCAGATGATGTAAACTGGAAAATGAATACCCAAAAATACTATGCGCTCCTTGACTCTACAAAATCAGAGGGAATTATTACTGTTAATTATCCATACGCCAGATATGGAAAAAGTAAAGAACCTGTTACCAAAGCTGCTTCACTTGCTGCGGATTGGGTAAGATATGACAATGGAAGAACTAAATTCTGGGAAATAGGAAATGAGACTTATGCTTGTTGGGAGGGAGGTTTTAGAATTGACACCACTCAAAACCAAGATGGACAACCAGAATATATTAATGGCAAATTGTATGGAAAACACTTTAAGGTGTTTGCCGATTCTATGCGTGCAGCTGCCAGAGAAATCGAAGTAGAAATATATATTGGAGCAGTATTTGCCGATTCTGATGACATATGGGATGGCAGCGGTAAAGACATTACCAAAAATTGGAACAATCAGTTAGCATCGCAATTAAGAAAAAATGATGGAGGTAATTATGCCGACTTTATTTCAATACATTCTTACTTTTTAAATAAAGGAGAACAGACTCCTTCTGAAATAATAAATACTTCCATTTCGGTTCCCGAAGAATTACAAAACTATATTCATGAAAAGTTAAATCAGAGTGCAATAGCTCATGTTCCTTTGGCTCTAACGGAATGGAATATTAAAGGGCCGCATCAGACGACACAAATTGGAGGTTTACATGCGGTATCCACAATATGTAATCTTATTGAAATGGGATTCGGTGCTTCCAGTTACTTTGCCATAAAAGATCACTGGAGAGGAAAACAGGGAGATTTTGGAATCTTCAGTAATAATGACCCTGAATTACCAAATTCAGAACCATATCCACCATTTTATCATTTATATTTTTTAAATAAAATATTAGGCGACCAAATGGTTGAAAATAAAATTATTCCAACAAATAATAATTTAATTTGTTACACATCATCATACTCTAATGGTGGACTGGGAATCGTAATTATTAATAAATCGTCAAGTGCTCAGTCATTTAAAATTGACATTTCAAATTGCGATTCGAATGAAACATATTACTGGTACGAATTATCAAAGTCAGATGATAAGAATGTTTGGTCTGAAAAATTGTTAATAAATGGTTTGTCAAACACCGAATCAACTAAAGGAGGTCCTGTTGATTTCTCTAATATTCCTGCATGGAAAGCCCAACCTGACAATGATTTTAGAACAGAAATTCAAGGATTATCTGCAATATATTTATTAGTAAATCTTCAAGATAGTCTGAGTCCTCGAGGGATGTAGGCATTTCAGTTTAATAATGAATATGATTTACATTCCACTGCCAATTCAATGTTAGTCAATGCATCTGCAGGATTTAACATGGACATGGCAGTAATAACAAATGATCCTGTGAAAACATGAAACACAACATTGATTCAATACCACAGGAAAGTAAGTGTTGATATCTTTGAATTAGAAAGATTGGTGTTTTCATGGCTACCTAATAATAAATACTATAAGGTGGGCGTGAAAACGTTAAATCAAGATCTAAAGGGTTTAAATATAAAAGATAAAGACAAATTCAACCAGGTAATTTCCTCTTATATGTTATAAGAAGATTTTACCTGGTAAATAGCGTCCTAATCTGTGGTTTCTATATCTTGATGTCCAGAGAAAGCAAGTCTCAAAAAAGGTTGGTATTACTGGATCTAGAAAGATGTCTAAAAGATAACCAGGTAGAAACCTTGGTTAACTACTTCAGAATTACCATCTTGCGAGTTTCTGTATAATCTCCAGCCTCAATTTGGTAGAAATATGTTCCCGAAGATACTTGCTCTCCATCTTCAGTTTTTCCATCCCAATAAATTGCTTTACTCGATTCTACATAATTCCCTGCTGCTATATGACCTAACTCTATTGTTCTAATTTGCTTACCAGTTACGTCATAGATTCTAGCAGTGACTGTTGAATCCTGAGCTAATTGGAAGGGAATCCAAGTTTCTGGATTAAAAGGATTAGGATAGTTAGCAAGTAATTGAGTTTGTGTTGGTAATCTTTCTGGTAAGATAGCAATTAGAACATTCAGAACAATTTCTTCAGCATTAGATCGATTATTATTGGATTCTAGTTGATCTATGGCTGAAGCAATATGATGTTTCTGTTCGGTGGTTAATTCGATCTTAGCAGCCATTGAAGGAGCAGCAGTTAATGATTTACCAAAGTTTCCAGCTACTATCACCAAATCGAAAATATTAACTCCACCATCTCCATTAACATCTCCCATAATTCCAGCACCTGTTTTACCAAATGATCCTGCGGCAATTACAAGGTCGAAGATATTTACTGTTCCATCACCATTAACATCACCTGTTAGTTTAGTTGGTTCTGGTTCTGTTGTTTCTCCAGGAACTGTAATAGTGGTTTGAACAGGATCAGCAAAGCCATCACTATTTTCGGCATTGATTACGACTGAATATGCACCAGAAATCGTAAAGTTGCCATATGGAGCTGCATACTTTCCATCTGATACTTTAACCAAATCAAACTCATCAAATGCTAAATCTTCCCAACTACTGATTTCTGCTTTCGGATCAAATGATGGTGGTATGACAGTAGCATAAACTCTACTAACATCTGCTCCTATTAACTCCACTTCAATTCTTTGTGATGAAATACCTTTCTTTAATTCAGTTGGTTGTGTAATGGTAGTAATGTTTGGAGGTGCGGCTAAACTGATCATATTGGCAGGAAGATACGTTTCTTCTAACCTCAAATAATCTTCTCGTTGATTAGGGTTACCATCTCCACTACTTTCGATTTGTGGGAATTGATCACGATGGTAGATCATTCTTTCCATCTTGTCTGCCGCTTGTTCAAAGGCACTACTGATAGTTTGGTTACTCTCAATCAAGCTGAAGAAAGTTCTAGAGAAAGAAGAACTACGAGCAATCTTAGCCTGTTTATCATTACTAGCACTAACAATGATGGTTCGGTCTTTATCTACCAGTGCAGATTTAATTCCACCTTGACTGATGAAGTTACCAGAATAACAGGCTTCAATTACTACAGTTACTGGCGTTCCTTCTGGCAGCATATCCAACCAAGTATCCAATAATTCTGGTGATAGATACTTTTCTTGGGTATCAGTTTTCTCTAGTAGGAACTTATCGCCAAGATTATGTGATAGCAGATAGATATAAAGGGGAACTTGATTGTTGACCTGTTTTTTAGCCCAATCTGTTATCGCTTTCTCTAAGGTGCCTAACGTTGTAACAGTATCAGCCCCTTCGATATCAGTTACACTAGGAGATAAGAAGTAAATGTCTTCTTCAGCATCGAATTGTCGTTTCAGCAAGACGTTATAGACATATCTAGCTACACTACTGAAAATTCTCCATTCCGAATTAACTTCTGCATTTCCACCACCTAAGACGATAATAGCCTTTCCTACTTCAGCACTAACATCCAGACTTAAGGTCTTAGTTACGCTCTCATAGTCATTGTTACCATCCCAAATAGCAGTTATTTCCCAAGCACCTGAAGCATCTAAACTAATCGATTGCTTGAAGATACCTAGATCCTCAGTGCTAATTTCAATCGGAGTAGGAACACTACCATCAGGTTTAATGATCTTGATGGACACTTTCTGGTCTGCCAATTGTGGTTTCAGATTGCCAACTAACTCCAAATTAGTTCCTAACAAAGCACTATCATCATTATCAAAAGCGATTACTGCCGATCCTTTAGCTACTTTGAATTTGGTGCTGCGTTTGGATGATTTAAGAGACTTTGTACCATCGAAACTAGCACTGATTTCCCATTCACCTACTTCATCTGGTGTGTAAGGTGTAGCTAATTGATAATCACCTTCATCGGTGGTATTGACTTTGAATTCAGTTAATTCTCCTGCTGGTGAAGTTAAAGTTAAGGTGATCTCAGAATTGGCTGGAATCTCGACTACTGGTTCTGCAATCGATACCAGTTGACCAACCACCTTTAATGAATTACCTAATGCTACTTCTTTGGGATCAACTAACATACTGATCGTCGTCAAAGACAATGCTGACGATTCAACCTGCAGAGTTAAATTAATTTTTTGTACCTTTCCATTTTCACTAGTGGCTAAAACTGTAATCTCATAATCTTTGACTTCGATTTCTTCTGGAACTGTTAAGGTTAGTTGAGCAACATCTATTGGTTGTTCTTCACTCAGTTGTATCTTTTCTGGATTGAAATTCGCCTCTACATTTTTAGGCAATCCTGATTCAAAAAATGAGATAGTATCGCTAAATCCTGATTGACTTTTTAAAGTAATCAGGTAGCTGACCAGCTCACCAGGTTTAACTGATTTCTCACTTTCCTTTAAACTAATAGCAAAGGTAGGTTCTGCTTTGGGTTGATCTACTTTCTCAGTCAAGGTGATTGCAACCGTAGACGATTTACCGTTACTAGCTTTAGCCGTTATTACTACCTCTCCAGCTTTGGTTCCTGCAATATAAGTAGCTGTGTAAGTTCCATCATTATTGTTGACGACTTCTCCCACTGTTCCATTATCAACCTCAATCTCCAATGCCTGATCTGTTAAAGCATCTCCATCTTTGTCCAAAACAGTGATGGTTAGTTTAGTGGTTGACTCTCCATCTGCTGACAATGAATTCTTAGCAGTTACGGCAGTTAATGTTTCAGCTTCTGCCACTGGTTGTAAGTCAATTTCATCACCAGAGAAGATAACTGCTTTGCTAGCTGCTAATTCTATGTCTCCTGAACTAGCAGTAATAATCTTCATGCCTGGTTTACCTGAAGCAAAAACCACTGTCGTTTGGCCATCTTTGTCTGTTTTAGTAGAGGGATTGATAATCACTTTATCATCTGGATTAACCTTTAAATCAACCGAGCGACCACTTAAAGGTAAACCATCTTCACTCACCAAAGTAACTATTACAGATGCTGTCTCATCAGTCTGAGCCTTGTTACTTCCCATAATTTCCAAAGTCGATTTGGTGGCAGAAATTGTAACTTCGACTAATTTAATTTTGGTGGTAGCAAAAATACCATTGCTAGTCAAAGCCGAAATAGTTACATCACCAGGAGTATCAATAGCAGCATAGGTAGCAATATAAGTACCATCACCATTGTTACCTGCTGGAGTTTGAATTGTTCCTTTATCTGCTGTTAGATCTACAGTTTCTCGCTTAACTTTATTACCATTAGCATCAGTAACGGTAACAGTTATATCAGTGGTAGCAGATAAGCTGGCAGGGATAGATGGTTGTTCTACAGAGAGTTCAACCTTAGCAGCAGCAGATGTACCCAGATCAACTGTAATACCTACCGATTCAAGTTCAGGAATTTGAACCAGAATAGAGTTAGCACTCAGAGGATTATTGGTTAAAGTAAGAGTTTTGAGATTGGAAAGTGCTTTAAGAGCTTGTACATCCAGGTCAATAATTCCAGTATTAGTTAGATCCAGATCTACTAAGGCAGAAGTATTAGATACTGTTATGGTTTCTGTTGGGATATCAATCGTTTGGCGGATAGCAGCTTCAAAAGCAAAATCAGACATTTTGATAGTATCTGCAGGTGGTTCATCGTATTTAACTGTGATTTCTCTAGCTTGTAATGTAGGTATATGAGTTGATAATGCCGTGTTTGATAGTGGGTTGTTTTTAAGATTAATTTCTCCTGAGATCCCTTTGTTTTCCATTAGTGGGTTTAAATCGACAATCTGGTTATTATGAAGTTCAACCATATTCAACTCATTTAGTTTTGAAATACCAGTCAGATCCGTTAGTTGATTGTCGTGGAGAAACAACCTTGTTAGCTTTGTTAAATTAGCTAAGGCTGAGATGTCATTGATTTTTTGATCGTCCAGACCTAAAACAGTTAGCTCAGTTAGATTAGCCAAAACTGATATATCGCTGATCTGTTTGCTGTAATCGGCAGAAAAGTAGGTCAAGTTTGTAAGATTAGCTAGGGCAGAAATATCACTGATTGGATTCCCTTGGAGAACTAGATAGTTAAGGTTAATTAGGTTAGCTAAGGGACTAATGTCGTTTATCTCATTGGAATGGAGACGAATAATGGTAAGATCAGTTAGGTCAGTTAGTGCTGAAATGTCGGTAATCTGGTTGTTACCCAGATTCAATCCTGTCAGCTTGGTACAAAGTTCCAGCCCTGTTAAATCTGATATTTCCTCGCCTTCTGAATTTCCGTCATACTTCAACTCTTCCAACTTCTCCAAATCTTCTTTCTTCAGCAGTTCAGTTGGTATTCCTAAAGCATCCCTAATTGCCTTCTCTAAATTGGTATCCTTGAATAAAACCACACCTTCTGGCAGATCATATTCAACCTCGATTCCTCTTTCAATTAAGGCTGGAATGTGAGTTGTTACCGCTGTATTAGAGAGTGGATTTTTATTAAGCTTTACATCTCTTAGGACACCATCAACGTTTTCTATCAGCGAACTGATATAGCTTATTTGGTTATTGTGCAAGTAAAGCAACTCCAAGGTAGCTATTTTTGATAATGAACTGATATCTTTTAGCTGGTTATGATGTAGATAAATGTATTTTAATTTGGGTAATTTGCTTAATGGACTTGGATCAATAATTTCATTATGAGATCCATTGAAAAAAGTTAAGTTATTCAAACCTGAAATATTATTTAGGTTCCTAATATCGTTACCACCAACATAAAGACTATTTAGTTTATCTAACTTTGATATACCCATTAAATCAGTTAATTTGTTATTTTCGAGAACTAGTTCAGTTAGGTTAGACAAATCTGTTAAGTGATCAATATTGGTAATTTGACTGCTGTAGATACCTAGACTTGTCAAGCTGACTAAATCTTTCAGAGGACTGATATCAACTAGCTGTGTAGATTGAATTCTGAGAGAAGATAGTTTATTAAGATTAGCAAGTACGCTTATGTCGGTGATTTCATCAGATCCCATCAAACTTAAAGTGGTTAAATTAGTCAGATTGGATAAGGCGCTGATCTCGCTGATCTTAGTAAACTCCAAATCCAGATAAGTTAAGTTAGTACAATACTCAATCCCTGTGAGATCTGCAATTCTCTCATTGTCAGCCAATTCGTAGCTGCCATACTTTAACTCCTTCAACCCTGCCAAATCCTCTTTAGTAATGGCATCTCCCTCATTTTTACCCAGTGCTTTCTCCAGTGCTGCTCTTAGGTTCGGGTCAGGAATTGAAACACCTAATACTAAGTCAGAATCTACAACTTTAGCATCTCCTTTGAATTCACCATCATTTCCATTTACAGTTAGATCTTTTGCTGTTCCATCATCGAAATTCCAGTAACCTACCAAACCATTTTCTTTTCCAGTTAGACTAGAGTTCATAGATGCTTGAATTTCTTCTTCTGTTCTGACCACACTCCAAATGGCGATTTCATCAATTAAGCCATCGAAGAAATTTGGTTGAAGTTTAGAGCCACCAGCATATTTGATGTCTTTCTCTCCTTCCCCAGTTTCATTTTCTCCTAATAATTGTCCATCTATGTAAATTTTAGCAAGTGTGTTATCAAATACAAATGTTGCTTGATGCCAGATGAAATTGTCATTACCAACTTCAGATTTTATCAACGTTCTGTGTTTTCCTAACCAACTCCCACCCCAATCTTGGTTAAAAGCTCGTCTTCCAATTAAGGTTTTTGTAGACCCAAATAGTGGGAGATCATTTCCTAGACCACTTGCTTCACCAAATTTTTTGTACCAAATTTCTAGAGTCCCAGAATCTAAATTAATATTTTTAAATTCTAAATAATCCTCCTCACCATCCAAGCTCAAGGCTTTATTCTGAGACCAAACAGAACCAGCAGCCAAAACAACCAACAAAATTAATACGGAGATACGTTTCATTTCAATCACCTTCAGTCTTACATTAACCATCTGGAACTCTGAATCTTAGAGAGCATTATTTGTTATTTATAAATCCAGCCCGATAAATTGAATCTTGTATTTGTTAACGGATTTTTTAACTTCAGTAAAATTGGGCGCATTCTATCATACACTAAAAATATCGGCAATCAGGCGGAAATTTAGCGGCAATTTTAATTCAGAGATGGAAGTAAAGGCAGATTTAGAGGAATATTTCGGTTTTCTGTAAGATTCTCGTTCTTATCATGCTTTAAAGTTCATTGCCTGTCTATGTTGATAATGCAGATGCAAAGTTAAACATGATTTGGTAATTGAAAGACCAGAATCAAATTTAAACCTAGATAAAAAGAAAATTACCTTTACAAATGCACTAGTTGATCTTCAGGATAGGTTAGGTGCTGGAGAGATGTAGGCATTTCAATTTAATAATGAATACACTTTAATATTCCACTGCCAACTCAATGTTAGTCAATACAAGCTGCAGGATTTAACATGGACGTGGCAGTAATACCGAATGAGCTTGTAAAATCATGAACTACAACATTATTTGTTTAATACTCTTTGATCTCTATTCCTTCATCATCAAGAATAATTTCAAAGTTGGCACTCAAATTCGCAGTGAAATATCCGAATTCTCTCGTGATGGCTTTCCCATTCAGATTACCTACAATTAAACCTCCACTTTCTTTTTTTGATTTGAACCTAAATCTCTTCGATTCACCTCCTTCCAAACAAGCAATTTTTAATTGGTAGCCTCCTGCTTTTATTTCGATTTGTTGCCAATCAATCGTTCCACTATTTACTAGATTAATCTCATTTTTTGCACAACCTACCAATATTACTGTTGCAATAGCTATACTTATAAACTTTTTCATTTTTGAAGGTTAATTACACTAAAAATTGATCAGCAGAATCTAACACTGCTAATGTTTGACCATCTATTTGGACAATAATGACAGCTTAATAGTGGATTGCAGACTTCCCATTTTTTCAATCAAGAGTCTCAATTTTTCTTTAGGATGTTTCAACATATATCTGATATCAACTCAAAGGTAATGTCTATAGTTCTTTCATTTCTCATTTAAACCAATATAACAATTAATTAGATTTACAAATGTACTTGTAGATTCTCAGGATAGGTTAGGTACTGGAGAGATAAAGATAGTTCAACTTAATAATGAATATGATTTGCGCTTTACTGCCAATTCAATGTTAGTCAATGCATATGCAGAATTTAACATGGACATGGCAGTAATATAAAAGATCCTGTGAAAACATGAAACACAACATTGATTTAATACCACAGGAAAGGAAGTGTTGATATCTTTGAATTTGCAGGTTTGGTGTTTTCATGGCTACCTAATAATAAATACTATAAGGTGGCTGTGAAAACGTTAAATCAAGATCAGAAGGGTTTGAATATCGAAATGAAAAGACAAGGTAGAAATTTAACCAGGTAATTTCCTCTTATATAATATAAGAAGATTTTACCTGGTGAATAAGTCCCCAGGCTGTGTTGACTATATCTGGATGTCCAAGTAACGATGAAATTGGCAATGTCTTGATATAAAAGAGTTTCAGAGGTTGACTTTCACAAAGAGCAGGTAATAATGATTTAGATTCACTGCCAAGCCCATATTAGTCCTGAATTTTCAACAATCAATATGGAATACGGCAGAGAATTAACCATTCAATTTTATTCTTAGAAATCTCACTTACTAGACCAAAATATGAAGGCACTTTGAATCCTAAAGATGTATTTATAATCAGCAGGTACATGCATATTTATTTGAGTGCCTTGCAAGGTTTTGATGAGGAAGAAATTAGAACAAGTATGGAAGAAGTAATGCCCATGAGTCATGAAGAAGAATTTGAATACTTCAAGACTCTAGTGGATCTACAAGAAATTATGGAGGTTTAGATGAATCAACTAGCAACAACGAATAATAACTTTACTTTAGAGACTAGCATCATGGAGAAAATCTTTGATGCTAGTGGATACCATTTTCATGTCTTAACTATAGAAGGACAAAGATACTGGATTGGTAGGGAATTGGCTCATGCTTTTGGTCTAAGTCTAGCTAAAGGTAGTAGTAATATTTTTAATATTATGGACAAAGAAGATGTTCATACTTTACATATAGATAAGTTTAATGGATTAATTGACCTAAAAAGAGTGTTACTTCAAGATGTGTGGACATTGAATGTCCACTCCTACTGGACTGAAAATAATGTGAAATATTCTCGTTATTTTGCTTTAGTTCGTGAAGATACATTACAAAAGTATTTAACTCTTTATACTAGAAATCCTGATGCTAAAGAGATAGGTAAGATACTCTATGAAGTATTAGCAAGTGGTAAAGCATCAGTAGAGGTAGTTGAGGAAGAAAAGAATCCTGTACTTGATCTTTTAAACACAGAATTAGAAAGCAATGAGTTTGGTAGTAAGTTTAATACTTGGTATAAGGAAAAGATCAATAAGTGTTCTTATTTTTGGAGATGGGATGAGAAAAATCAGTTATACAATTGGCAAAAGTCTCTAATTGGATTAAGAATGACTTTAGGTTCCAGGTTTCTAAAGGTTGCTGGTAAAAACAGTGCTAAAAATGTTCTAAAGAAGCAAGGAGCATCATCTAAGCTAACCAAGAGCAATAGAACCATTGCTCGTTCCTTTGATCCTGCTAGTTCTGATCAAATGTTGTTTCTCCCTATTCTTACAACAAAATCCACTTCAATCCAATTTGCCGAAAGTAAAGATTCTAGTAGTTCTTGCTATAATTTCCACACAACATGAAAACAGAAACAAAATTGATGTTGAAAATAGTTTCTCTTGATCTAATTTCATCTTCAGAATTCAATTCTGTCTATTTGGCAGTTTAAATAGAACTACAAATACAAATGTTTTCCAATTTGAGTGTTCTACCCCTTAACCCCAAAAACAACTTCTACTTAAAAAGTCTATTTCAATACCAATCGGAACACTCCATGACATAACAGATCTTAAGACCATAATGGCATCAGTAGACACACTTGACGACACATAAATAAATTTGATAGTCTAGGAGCAATTATGGCAAGTATGTAGCTAGATCTCTTAGAGTGGTAATTT
>JACLAC010004119.1_pt1 | contig 25908 bp, 20 predicted proteins | sample 8027881 | NCBI WGS metagenome assembly JACLAC01 (sample SAMN15725517, study PRJNA655200) | protist metagenome | isolation source: fluorescence activated cell sorting (FACS) single amplified genomes of... | place: Spain: Blaines Bay Microbial Observatory, Mediterranean Sea | collected 2016-01-19 | reverse complement strand
AAAGGTTTCCAACTTTGAAACAACCAACTGAGCTTCACTACAACATCTATCTTAACTGGAGTTACCATTCCCTCAAAAACAAACAATTTGCACTTGGATCACAGGTTACTCAAGAAGGGCTGAAAACATATCCAAGAGACCGAAAACTGTTACAAAATTTAAAATCAGCTTATATCAACCAAGTGAAGGTATTAGTTGAGAAACGTGATTTTAATAATGCCAAATCAACTATTGAAACGGCAAAACAACTTTTTCCTAACGAAAATAGTTTTCACAAACTAATGGTCAATCTGGTGGTCGAAGAAATGAAGGGGTTACCGATCGACAAATCTATTGAAGCCTATCGCAACACTATACAGAAGTACCCTAGGGACAAGGTGTTACAAGATGGATTCGCTTTCCTGTATATTGATCCAGCACAAAGATTAGCGAATCAGGGCAATTTTGAACAGGCGATTGCTTTGCTTAATCGCGGATTGGAAGTAACAGTAAATATGCCTAAAATCATTGAATCAAAAAAAAGGATTTACAATAATTGGGGGCTTGCACTGGCTAACACTAAGGACTTCAATCAAGCAAAGTCAGTCATTGAAAAGGGGCTTTTAATTGATTCAACTTCCAAATCGCTGAACACTAATTGGGATTATGTAATGTTGGAGTTTGCCCAGTTCGAATACAAAAATGACCGTTTCGCAGAAGCAATTAGAATCTTAATAGAAGGAATGCAACACCGAAAAACAAATCGAACCAAGTACCTGCAGTTGATCGAAGGATATTACAATGATACAGCTATCGGCATGCTACAACAGGGGGATGTCCAACAGGGAATTGATCGGCTTCAAGCTGGTTTAAAGCTAATTCCACATAGCCTAACACTTCAAAAAAACTTAGGCCTGGCAACTCGTCAAAAAATCCAGAAATAGTTTTTTATAATAATTTGATTACACATCCATTTTGTTGTATATTTACGGAGTAATAACTTGATGAAGGAGATCATTATGTCAGCAGAAATCACACCAATTCCAAGAATCGGCGATGACGCCCCCGATTTTACTGCCATTACAACACACGGAGAGATTACATTTAGCGATTGGCAGGAAGACAACTGGGTTATTCTCTTTTCACACCCAGCAGATTTTACCCCTGTATGCACAACGGAACTTACGGAATTTGCGAACCGAAATGCTGAATTTTCGGATCGAGGTATAAAGCTCATTGGACTTAGTATCGACAGCATTCACTCTCATGTCGCATGGGTACAAAACATCAATGAAATCATGGGGACTAAGATCCCATACCCACTAATCGCAGACCTTGATATGAAAGTTGCCAATAAATACGGCTTAATCCATCCTGGAGAAAGTTCAACAGCTACAGTCCGCGCGGTTTTTATAATTGATCCAAACCGAAAAATTCGTGCCTTAATTTATTATCCCTTGGCCAACGGCAGAAATGTGGATGAAGTTGTCCGTTTGATTGATTCGCTGCAGACCACAGACAGCAATTCTTGTGCTACACCTGTTAATTGGAATGTCGGTGAAAAGGTAATTGTACCACCACCCAAAACAGAGGCAGAGGTCGAGGACCGTTTGAATAGCGACCACGAAAAATTGTCCTTCTATTTGATGAAGAAAGACCTATAGTTAAGAACATTCGGCATCTTGTGCAGTCAACACATGGTTATGGAGTAATTACACAACAACATGAATTATTATTTAACTCGCCGTGTAGAATTTGAAGCTGCGCATTACTATCGGATTCCTGAGCTTAGCGACAAAGAAAACCACGATCTCTTCGGTCCAACATCGAATCCCAACAGTCATGGCCACAATTACGTGTTGCAGGTCACTGTTAAAGGGGATACTCTTGCCTCAAATGGGATGCTAATTAACATCAAGGATTTGGATAGTATAATCAAGGAACACGTTGTTGCTGAATATGATCATAAACATATCAACCTACAGCATCCAGCATTTATTCAGGATTCCTCTCTACAACCAACCAGTGAAAATATTGCTATTCAGGTTTGGCAATCGTTAACTCCTCACCTTCAAAATGCAGACTTACATCTTGTCCACTTATACGAGGAGTCTGCGCTTTCTGCTGAATACTATGGAGAAGGTCAGATGGTCTATTTAACAAAAGTATATGAATTCAGTGCTTCTCATCGTCTCCATAGTATTACACTCACAGACGAAGAGAACAAAGCAATTTTCGGAAAATGTAATAATCCATATGGACATGGTCATAATTATATGCTGGAAGTCACTGTCAAAGGCGAGGTCGATCCAAGAACAGGGATGGTGACAGAGATAGATTTACTCGACCAAGTAATTGAAAAACAAGTTTTTTCTCGTTTCGATCATAAACACTTGAACTTAGATACAATTGAGTTTGAAAAAGTTAATCCGACATCTGAGAATTTTGTTCGAGTCCTTTGGGAGATTGTAGAACCACAACTAAAACCTGTTACTTTACACCGTCTACGTTTACAGGAAACACCTAAAAGTTACTTTGATTATTATGGAGATTAAATAATTAATTAAAATGAAACAACATGATTTGGATGATGATCTTTTCCATGGTAATAACAAGCTAGAGTGCCTTTACCATAGGATAATTCAGGAAATTGGTGAAGACACTACACGTCAAGGCTTACTTAAAACTCCATATCGCGCAGCAAAAGCGCTACAATTTTTAACACAAGGTTATACACAAAAAATTGATAAAATTGTCAATGGAGCCATTTTTGATGAAGAATTCGACGATATGGTAATCATCAAGGATATTGAGTTTTACAGCCTCTGTGAACATCATATTCTACCGTTCTTTGGTAAATGCCATGTTGGATATATACCTAACAACAGGATCATTGGGTTAAGTAAAGTTCCTCGCATCATTGATATGTTTGCTCGCAGACTACAGGTTCAGGAGCGGCTGACACACCAAATTGCCGAGGCTCTAAACAAAGTACTTCAACCTCAAGGAATTGCTGTTATTATAGAAGCACAACATATGTGCATGATGATTCGTGGTGTAGAAAAGCAACGCTCCAGTACCTTTACCAATGTTATGCTTGGGGCGTTTCGAGAAGAAGACTCAACCCGTGCCGAATTTCTGCATAGCGTTAAGTAATTTTGGAATACTAACTAAATGGAGAAAAAGTGTGATTGAAGGGAAAGTTGCAATTATCACCGGTGCATCACGCGGCGTGGGTAAAGCAACCGCTATGGCTCTAAGCAAACATGGAGCTTGTGTGGTTCTTGCTGCCCGAACACAAAATGACCTTGAAAAAGTGGCAGATGAAATTCAAGTTAGCGGTGGAAAGGCATTAGTTATTAAAACTGATGTAACACTTTTAGATCAAGTACAACAATTAGTTAATCAGACACTTGACCACTATGGAAAAATTGATATACTCATTAATAATTCGGGAATCGGGATATTCGAGTCTGTTATCGACTCAGACGTAGAAAGTTGGAACAAAGTGCTCGATAGCAATCTCAAAAGCGTTTACCTGTGTTCAAAAGCCGTGTTACCACCAATGTTTGAACAGCAGTCCGGACAGATTATAAATACTCTGTCGATTGCATCCAAAGTCGCTTTTCAATTCTCCAGCGCCTATTGTGCGGCAAAAGCGGCAGCTTTAGCTTTTACAAAAGTTCTCCGAGAGGAGATTCGAGAGCATGGTATACGAGTAACGGCGGTATTGCCAGGATCAATCAATTCGCCTTTCTGGGCTGGTATGGAAACTCACCCAGACTTTGATTTAATGTTAACTCCAGAACATATTGCTCAGACAATTGTTAATATCGTAAAATCACCGAGCGATATGACAATCGAAGAAGTAACTGTTACACCACCACTTGGCATCTTGTAGGACTTATCACCCATTTCTGTGGAGAAGATTGCCGGACTTTTGGCGAATCACAACTTTTTGAATCGATCTTCTATTCACTTTTTCCACTGAGATGATTAACTGATTCGTTTCGATTTGTGCTCCCTGTTCTGGAATTGTTCCAGTTTGGCTCAGTATATAACCAGCGATTGTCTCATAATTGCCGCTGGGGATTTGCAGCCCGAGAAAAAGTTCATTCATTGTCTCAATTTCCGTTCTGCCTTCGCATTCTAATGTCTTTGAGTCAATCTGCTGGATATTCAAGTTTGTATCGCGCTCATCGGCAAACTCTCCAACAATTTCTTCAATTAGATCCTCTACCGTAATCAAGCCGATGATTCCACCATACTCATCTACGACAAAAACCATTGTATTACGACTCTTCTGTATTTCTTTGAGTAAGGTACTGGTATTTTTGGACTCTGGAACAAACTGTATATCACGACGAACAAGCGATCTAACCGTTTGTGTGCCATCTTCGGCATAAATCACATCAAGTAGATTAATAATACCGATGATATTGTCAATTCGTCCATCATAAACCGGGATACGTGAAAACCCTGATTCTGATGCGATTTTCATGAAAGTTTCAATGTCAGTATTTTGAGGAACTGCGACTATTTTTACAAGCGGAACCATCATCCGTTCAACAGTTTGTTGCTGTAAATCCAGTACGCTGTGGATCATACGCCTTTGGTTCTGCTCAATTAAGCCAGATTGTTCGCCCATGGTTGCCAACAAACGCAACTCGTCACGTTGGACGTCTTCTGATTCTTGCTGGTGATCACCAGCAAGACTTTTCATAAAGATATTTGTAATCCAAGTTACTCCTATTACAATTAGACTTAGGATTGCTTCTGACAATCGAAGGAAATATGCATAGCGCAGTGCTAATTTTTCCGCTTTCGCGCGAAATATTGTCTTCGGAAGAATCTCCCCAAAGATCAAGACCAAAAGTGTTGTAATTAGTGTTGCGATAAGAGCATCATTTAACGGAAGTTTTCCGATTATCTTGCCAATTGATGTAAATTTTCCCAAAATCGCAATGACCAACAACAGCACAATTTCGGTTGTGATCACATTCATCAAATTCGTTCCAACGAGAGTCATCCCCAACATTTTTTCAGGTGACTCAATCAGACGTTTCACCAACTTGGCACGTTTATTACCACTTGCAGCGAGCTGGTTAATTTTGACTTTATTGATGGAAACCAGTGCAGTTTCAGAACCAGAAAAAAAAGCAGATAAGACGAGGAAAATCACCAGTGAAAAACTTAGCAGAACAATCGTTTTTAAATCTGTTGGTAGCGATGAATCATGATGCGAAGAACCCGCTCCCATTAGAAAGAAAGAAAGAATTAAAATAATAAAAATCTGCGAGGGCCTTGAGATCATCAATTATCCTCTTCAGGGGGCAGTTTCATAATAACCACACTTATCTGATTAGCATTAATAGCTGCAACTTCAAACTCGATACCATTCTCGTTTGAAATTTTTTCGCCAACCAAAGGAATACGTCCAAATAGATCGAAAGCGTAACCACCAACAGTATCTGCAGTTGCCTCGTCAATCCCAAGATGGAACTGTTCGTTGAATTGTCGGATACTGAGACGTCCAGAAATCTCAAACAACGAAGCATCACTTGTAGAACGGATAATTTTTGGCAAATCGGTGTCAATATCATGCTCATCAATAATATCACCAATAATTCCTTCAATGATATCTTCTACAGTCACCAAACCAGAAATGCCTCCATATTCGTCTAGTAAGATCGCCATTTTGGTTTTTTCGCTCGTTAAATCTCGGAGAAGTTCGGCATTGTTTTTCGTCTCTGGGGTGAAAAAGGGTGGGCGAATTAGAGTACTTGAATCACTTGTTTCAGGAGATTGATATTTGGTCAGAAAATCTCCTACAGTCATGTCACAAATTTCATTTCTCGGCCAAGCAGGTAAATCTTTTATGTAAAAGATTCCGCAGACTTCGTCGATACTTTTTCGGTAAACCGGAATCCGGGAAACACCAATCGTTTGTGCAGTATTAATTAGATCTTGGATCGTAGAATCAATATCCATAGCAATCATCTCAGTTCGCGGCACCATGATTTCCCTAGATTCAATACTTTGCATTTCTAGAATATTTCTCAGTATGTTTTGTTCATCCAGTTGGAACCCACTGTATGGATCTCTATCACTTACAAATGCTTTAAAGTCCTCAGTAGTCATTCGGTCCTCTTGAGAAATATCTCCTCCACCAAAGAGCAACAGTAGTGGATTTGTAATTCCTCTGAGAACGACACGAAACGGAGAGATGAGCACTGAAAAGATCCAAAGTGGGCGAGCAGTGATTTTCGAAAAACCTTCAGCATACTTAATGGCGTATGTTTTGGGACTAATTTCGCCGACAACCAGCAACAAGGTTGTAATCGTCATAGTGGCGATAAAAATCTTCAGCTTGGAAGGCTTGGGACCAATGATAGCATAGGCGGTGAAGGCCTGAAAGGCGGTATTGATAAAAGTGTTACCAAGAAGAATTGTAATAAAGAGTCGACGTGGATTTTCAACGAAACTGACGATAGCAGCACTACTCTTCCCGTGTTGACGACGAAGACGCTCAATCTGCACTTTACTAAGTGCACAAAGCGCAGTTTCAGAACCAGAAAAAAAAGCAGATAATAGTAGTAGTAGCCCCAATCCAATCAGGAGGGGCAATAGTTGTCCAATCTCTTCCATTAAGGTAGGCAATATACTGCGTAATATATTACAATATCGTAATCTCCCACAGCAACTACCAAGATTCTAGCATATATGTAATCATGCAGCAATGAGAAATAACAGTTTTCACAAAGGAAGATAACTCATGACAAAACTCCAACAAATGCAAAAGATTGAGCATAACGGTATTGTGGCTATTATTCGAGCCAGCAATCCATCTTTGTTAATAGAGGTTGTCGATGCTATGCAGGCTGGTGGTATTGACGTGATTGAAATCACTATGACCACACCAAATGCACTTGGCGTCCTTGAAGAAGCCGTAACAAAATCTGGTGATGGAATATTATTTGGTGTTGGATCAGTTTTGGATGCTGAGACAGCGAGGATCTCCATTCTGTCGGGTGCAGAGTTTGTAGTCAGTCCGGTAACAAAGCCAGATGTGATAGAAACTTGTAATCGTTACGGAAAGGTGGTAATGCCAGGTGCTTTCACCCCAACAGAAATCTTAACAGCCTGGGAAATGGGTGCCGATTACGTCAAAGTTTTCCCGTCAAGCATTGTAGGAGCACGTCATATCAAGGAAGTCAAGGCACCATTACCACAAATACAGTTGGTTGCAACAGGTGGGATTACGATAGATAACGCGGGAGAATTTATCGCTGCGGGTTCTTCTGCAATAGGAGTTGGCAATGGTCTTATAAATCAAGAAATTATTACCAAAAGGAAGTTCGAAACTCTAACGCAAAATGCTAGTCGTTTAATTCAGGTTGTTCAGGAAGCAAGGAATCTTGAATAATCATCAAATTTGAGGTTTTCAAGATCTTCACTGACGCTCAGACTCATATCTTCAGCAATGATCTCGTAGAGCTACCCACTACCCTTGGATCTCCCAATTACCGCTGAAATGTCTCATCATGATTTGCGACTTAACTTGACTAGCAGACTACCTCCATAGTAATCTAAGCCCAGAAAACGGAAAACGAATAAAGCACTTTGTTATCTACATGTCTAAAAAGGCAGTTTAAAAAAACTACCAATGCTGCCCCAAACGTGCTTAGTTTTTCCAACCACCCAATTCAAGGCCTTCCAGACAAAAAAACACCCAAAGCATATTAATATCTATTTGCTGCGTATCTTATAAATCCGGGTTGCTGTATCATGAAACAATGCTGCACGTTCAGTCTCAGACATACTTTCTGTCCAGCTTAGAAACTTGCCGTATAGTGTTTCAACACTGATTCCTTGTACCATTTCCACCGGATAGTTACTTGCGAACATGCAGCGATCAACCCCAAAGAGATCAATTGCCTCATAAACCATATTTTTGATCTTAGCTTCTTCTATCGCATTTTGATGATAATTGTTCCGTGCAAACCATAGCATCGACAACTTCACATGTACATTCGGAACGGAAGCCAACGCTCTCATTCCATTTCTCCAGATTTGATCATGCGCCTCATCTTCACCATCGTGCATCAAACCCAGATGGTTAAGAATGACCTGCGTTTGTGGATACTTGTTAAAAACAATAGCGGAATCTTCCAACTGATGTGGATTGCATTGTAAATCGAAAGACAAACCTTTTTCTCCAAGTAGCGAAATTCCTTCTTGAAAAATACTGCTTTGCAAGAAGTTACCATGTTCAACTTGAGGCCATGTAAGATCAGGATTATCAGGATGATGGTTTAAAATCATGCGAACCCCCCGAAATCGTCCTTCTGCTACTTCTTGATGCTTTACCAACATTCGCTCACTTTCTGCAGTGTCACGCACAAGATGCACGTATCCCACAATGCCAAAGGGAAAACTTTCTTCGCCTAGTGACAACTGGTTACATACCCACGCTGTTTCTTCAACGGTATCCAACGGGAACCCATCGGACATTTGCCCAACCACAGTTTCAACGTGTACACCAGATGTAAGATTGAGAGGCACAGGCAATTTCCTCATATCACGCGCATAATCTCCTGCCTCATAAACGGGCAAACTTTTATTCACTCCTTCCCCCAGATTGGGGTTCGGACGCTCGGAAATGTTCCATAAATGAAAATGCGGATCACAGACCTTCATATCAATACTCCATTGTAACGTATCAAAAATTCACACCAAGCTATTGATCATACAGAGAAAATTCTATAGACTCCTACCTCTAAAACCAAGAAAACACCAGACCTACGTATATCATATTTAAACTGAACTGTGCATTCTTTCCACTTATGCAGAAGATTCTTCTACAATATCAGCACACATACCCTGTTCAACTTCCTCTGCTAATATTGTTAATTGAAATCAACCATGTACCACATCTATCCATATGCCATTTCAGGATGTTTACCCAGTACCCGTAATAGACGTTCATCTGCCCCCTCAAGTACATAGTCGGGCATATGATAATTGAGATAAGGCCAGAACCTTTGGGCCACAAATCGTTGTCCGTAAACTTGGTGAAAAAGGTAACGCACCCGATCCGAGGTATTGGGCACTCCTCTATGCCACGTTTGACTGCTGAGCAAGTAGAGGTCTCCTGCTTTCATCAACAATGATTTTGGCCCTTGCCCATCAAAGGTTGGGTTTTCCGGGTCATTTGGCTGTCTTCCAGCATAATGACTTCCCGGAACAAATTGACTCGGACCATATTGGTCTTCGTCTTGGTCTGTCAGAGCAATTTGGAAGGACATTCGGAAGACAGGCATGCGAAGTCGGCGATCGTGAGACTTGATCTCATCATCAGTTATTGGAAATTCTAGGCTGTCATCTACATGGAAGCGGTTGATGCCGAAATCGTTCCGGTTCAGGATACATCCTTGGGCCATGCAATGACACTGTGGTCCTAAGACAGCTTCCGCAATGGAGATTATAGGCTCTCGCACGAGCAGATCGCGAAACATTCTATCACATTCGAAAAGCCTGTGTACGACAATAGGCGCTTTATCGTTTTCGTTCCGTGGTTGGTTAACTTTCACATTGCGCATTTCAGCGAAATATGGTTCGGCAAATATCTGGTCCACACGTTTACATATCTTTTGGCATTCCTCACGAAGTAGAACATTCCGAATAATGGTGGCCCCATTTTTGTAAAAATCGTCAAGAATCGGTGTCAATTCTTCTTCAGTAAACGGTTCATGCAACGCCATAGGATTTCCTTAGATGAGATGGCAGTATTCAAAATAGCATTTTCGTTAAGCCAGTTGTTCTAACTATATTTGCGGTGATTGATAAAAACAGGGTTAAAGTATCCAAATTTTCTCCGAGCAGCACAACGTTACGCACATTCTTAGCTTACTCAGCCCGCAGAACCAAAAATTTAGACCAGGAACCACTTACTATCTAGTCTCCATTCGCAAAAACATGCAAATCATATCAGGTGAAGCTATTCTCGTCAATAGCCTTTGCAAATAGTACTTTCTAAAAAAAAGTGTTGCATTCACGCACAATCAAAACAATGAAATATTGCGAACTCGATAAGTAAATTAACAATGATAGAAAGACATCTCGCCGATCCAAAATGAAGGATCTCATCCTTTTAACGACAAACATATCAGGCTCGAATTGCACTTGTTTGGCCAATACTGTATGATAAACTTTTATCCCAAATAAGAAAAATATTAAGAAACTCTGCCCTTAGTTCTTAACCCTGATGAGTCCAGTGGAGACTAAACCATGACAGCTATAGAACCTAACAGAAAAACCCGCTTGGAAACACAAGACACTTTTCAAGATCCCGCCGTTCCCATGATCGCGCTGCCAACCCGATTCACCTCTCACCGTGTTAATCGGGATCAACGTATGCCTGAAGGTGGTTCCATTGATATAGCTAACCTAAAGGGAGCCGGTTGTGTACGTCATATTTGGATACTCTTTGGCCAAGGGGTTCGTCTTGAAATCAATGTCGATGGTGCTAAAAAGTCTCAAGTGGATTTACCATTGAAGGCCTTTTTTGGTATTATGCATGATTGGGAACCTTATTTTGTCGATAATGCTGCTTACACAGTATTACCTAATCCTGAAGCCAAAGCTAAGGATCCATTGATCCCAGGAAATCCAGGATACAACCTTTTTTTACCAATTCCATTTCGTGAATCCTGCAAAATCACCTTACACGTTTCCCCCGGACACACAGTTGCAACTATGGTTGATTGGCACCAATACGATCAAGAAACACCACTCACTTCCTACCGTCTACATGCTGATTACCATTTGTACCAGCCTTCACCCCCACGAGGAAATTTTGTTGAAATGGCAAACTTAAACGGTGAAGGCTTCGTTGCCGGAATAGCAATAGGCTATCTTCAACGTGACCATAGTGATATGGTCTTCCACACTGGAGGAATGACAATTTTGCTAGATGGAGAAACCAATCCTCATGCAATTCGCGGACACAACGTGGAAGATGATTTCGGTTATAGCTGGGGATTCAACAACTATCAATCTCGATGGATTGGTTCACCTTATCATGTAAATAGAAGTCGAACCGATCAAGATGGTGTGTTTTACCGTTTTTTTGGACCAGATCCGATTGCTTTTCACCGTTCCCTGTCATTTCGTACAGGCAGTCGAGGAGACGACATGGAATCCGTTGTTTACTACTACCTGATCCTCGATAGCCTTGTTCAATCTAGCACAAACGAAATTAGCTCATCCCTACTTGTTCCTATAAAATGGCAAGTCACTGGACTATTTCCTCAAGCTGACAATTGGGAGGTTTTTCAACAACAAGAGTTCGTAGAGCAACTTCCCGCAGGAAGTTGGCCCGACCAGTTGGTGTTTGAAAATCAAACTCTACCTGTCACAGCTTTGACAAGCGACCACGCATGGATTGACTTGCAGAACGTATTTTTCGAGCGTAACCATACCGCGACGCCGCGGGCGATGATTGATCACTCAGCCTACGCCCGAACTACCGTAAACAGTGATTCGAAAAAGGAGGCGTCTCTACGTTTAGCAGTTGATGGATGGTGCTTAGTCTGGCTGAACAGCGAAAAAGTTGCCACTCTGCGTCATGAAAACGGATTAGAAACGGTCAGAATTCCCATTCAGCTGGAGAAAGGAAAAAATGAATTGTTGGTAAAAACCAATAACTCTGACATCTCTCCCAATAAACGACTTTGGGTGGTCAATACAGCTATAGAACTCTAATGATGGCAAAAATCGAAGACTTTGTTCCCAAGAATAATAGACAGTAAGAAATACAAGACGAACAATATATACCCTAGTTGGTGGAAACAGGCATTAATCCTCATCAATTCTCCACTCCGACTGTTGATAGCATCCACGTAAAAACCATTGGTTTCCGTGGACAACTTTCGAAGTTTATTGGAAAATTCAAAATTCGACTCGCCCTCGTTTTTCCAGTCTATAAAGCTGCACTTCATTATGAAAGCATTTTCTAAAGCTCCATCTCTATTAAAGGAAACTTTAATAAAACCATCTTTAAAATACGCCTGACACAAGAAAAGCAAAAGTTACTAAGGGGTTTTACGGGTAACGTTGCGCGAAAATATCCACAGCAGTCTGAACTGCCAACATAGAGTTAGAAACACGATGTTGAAACCCTAACTGCATACCCGTCTCGATAGTGAAGGAAAGCCCATATTGATTAGCAGCAAAATCTGCTAGATTTAAGCCCTCCCCTCTTTGTTGAGGGTTGAGCCAGAAAACACCTAGCTGACTTCTGGTGAAGAACGACCCAGGGAGATAATCTTTTTCCACCAATTTTATCTTGGATTCAGCTACAGTTTGAATTATACCGTCAGCTATCTTTTTCTCCCAAACTTGGTCGTCATCACTCTGTTGATGTCGAGCGGAAAACCAGAAGGCATCGCCACTGTACTCATGCAAATCTAAAGTTAAGCCCGGTTGAATTTCGGCCATCAGACGTCGGACACACTGAACCTCTACAGGAGCCCAAGACGTGTCATGAAACCGGTTGATGTGGAGAATTTCAGCTTCTGGGCTAACAACTAGCGTATAAGCACGCTGGAAGGGCGCTGTTCCTTCAATCCCTTCAGCGCTTGAAGGAAAGAAGATGCGACGTCCAATCAATGGTTCTAAAAAAGACTCACCTCGAGGGAATCGACCATATAAATCACTAGTTGAATAACCATACTCACCAATGATTACGAGGAGCGTTTCCTCGTCTTGATAAAGGACTTCACCAACATTTCTTAGGATCTGTTCAATATCTTCAGCGGAATCTAGTTCTGGTTCTTCACCCAAACTAAGGCTTAAAGCATAGGAAAAACCATTCATGCCCATTGGGTCACGACACGGAATTACATAAACTTGATGATCTGTGTTTAGTTGATCAATTAGTTCAACTGCAGCAGTAACACCAGCTTGTTCGGTTGAATGACTGCCCGCACTGATAAAGATGGACGGTTTTTTCTCCCCATCATTTTGACAGCAAACAACAGGTGATCCATCTAGCGTATGGCCCAGTACTCTGAGGCGGTGCTCTCCACGATTTACCCAATTTATAAGGTTAGTGTAACGATCGAAAATCTGCACCCCATTACCCCTTCGGCCTTTTTGAGTGGCGCGAGTTACTATCTCTGAAATTAATCGATGCGAATTTTGTTTTGTTGGGTAATGTTTTTGCTATGTGTATAATGAGCTGGTGCCATTAGTTCCAAGGTCTGAGACGATAACCGAGCTTTTAATGTTTCCGAAGGTCCTCCACCACCTTTATGTTGCGGAGTATAACGCAAAACCAAGATTCTTCGAATACGATCTGGTGGATTCCAAGGCAATATACCGTGCGTCAACAACTCTGAAATAATCAGCACATCGCCAGCACGCGGTGTCAGGTTAATCACACCCAATGGTAAGTCATTGGTATCGACTACGTTACCATTGTAGAACATCGTTTTTGGTCGAGGGAAAGATGCCTTGTGAGAACCGGGGACGACCAGAAGGCCCCCATCACCAGGAAAGACATCATCAAAATAAGGGAAAACTACAAAATTATCGCAGTAGATCTTGTTATCGCGGACTTCATATCGACAACTCTCCCATCCATAATCGTCTCGAGCACAATGAAGCCCTCCTCCTCCTGAATCAGGTAGATCAACTTGCAAAGTACCACTGGTTAAACGTGGCTTTTGGTTCGTTAGTTCCATTATGATTGGCCACGTTTTCGGATGGAAAACCAAAGATTCCAAGGTCTTGTCAAAGGCAAATCCATTGATATGGCGTTTCCCATCTTTACCAAATCCTTCAGGAAGCTGATCAACTGGAGTATCGATGTACCTTTGAGTTGCTTTTTGGCAGGCTGCCAACTGCTTAGAACTAAGAACATTTTCCAAGTGCAAATATCCAGCCACGTCAAAAAAGTACCGTTGCTCAGGTGTCATAATCCACCCCACCAACCTTAGTTTCTGCCATTATACCATATTTGATTTATCCTAGTTTTTCCCATAGACTCGAGTGAACATTAGTTTGAATAGCCCTAAGGAAGCAGATAATTTTTCTAACTTCCAGTAAAAGGCAAACAAATCCTATAGTCATAGTTGGAAGATACATTAATTTGCTGGTACAATAAGGATATATCCTTATTAAACAAATTAAGAACTGTGAGTTTGTACAGTGCACAGGTCTGTTAAACTAATCTAACATTGCTGTTAACCCATATAACTCGGACCTGAAGATACAGCGAAAACGTGTTCTGTATCAACTGGTACCTGCATCAGTCGTCATCCAGTTAGAAAAAATCTGTCCGAGAGTTCGACTTGAGATACGTTCAGCCTCCTCAAAAGGCGGAGCTAATGACAAATTTCAAACTGTATTGAGGAACCAAGTGAGATGAATTCACCAAACGTGTTATGGATCTTCATTGAAGATATGAATGACTGGTTTGGGTGTTACGGGCATCAGGTTGTAACGACACCGAACATAGATCAGCTAACTAAAAACGGTGTTCGGTTTGACCGGGCGTATATGCCGGCTGGAGTTTGTTCACCTTCCAGATCAGCAGTTATTACTGGAATGTATCAGACAACAATCGGAGCACACAACCATAGGAGTTCAAGACCGAACTTTAGAAATATAGATATGGGGCAAGACTATGATGCTATATCGCTACCTGATGGAGTATCTACTATTCCTGAACATTTCCGTGATGCTGGTTACTACACATTTATCGAAGGTAAAACAGATTATAACTTTGTCTACCAGAGCACTAATCTCTACCATCATAACAACCCAAAAATGGGGTTCAAAGGTGCTCAAGGCGGCAGCGATTGGTCAGGTTGCCCAAATGGGAAACCCTTCTTCGGACAGATTCAACTTACAGGTGGAAAACAGTTTGGAAATCCCAACCTCCAACGACACACAAATCCATCAGATATCACAGTACCACCGTACTATCCAGATCATCCAATCATTCGAGATGAAATCGCTTTGCATTACGACTGCGTGAGTCACACCGACAACGAGGTGGGTCAAATCCTTACAAGACTAGAAGAAGATCACCTACTTGAAAATACGATTATCTTTCTGTTCAGTGATCATGGAATGCGTTTACCACGACACAAGCAATTCGTTTATGAAGGAGGACATAAAGTTCCACTAATCGTTTCTGGGTTGGGTCACACAGGCCTAATACAACCTAGGATCATTCGCCAAGATTTGGTCAGTGGAATCGATATCAGTGCTACCTCACTAGCCCTCGCAAACCTCGAAATACCCGATAATATGGAAGGGAAACATCTTTTCTCCTCCAATTTTACCCCACGCGAGTATGTAATCGCTGCCAAAGACCGATGTGACTATACAATCGACCGAATTCGTGCAGTGCGCACCAAAAAGTATGGTTACCTTCGCAATTTTATGACCGACCGACCATACATGCAGCCACAATATAGAGATGGTTCCAACTTTATGACTTTGTTACACAGCATGTACGCTGAGAGCAAACTAAATAGTGTACAGGCAGCGTTTTGGGGCTCAAATCGACCTGAGGAAGAACTATACGATCTGGAAAATGATCCACATGAAACAATTAATCTAGCAAATAATCCGAATTATACTAGCGTCCTAAGCGAACACCAGAAGATCCTGAATAACTGGATTAATGAAACAGATGACAAAGGACAGTATCCCGAATCAGACGTTGGATTACGTTGTGTCCTGCAACGTTGGGATGACCAATGCATTAATCCGGAGTACACTAAGTTAAAAAACCAAGTCTAAGTAGGTAAAAAGTTGGCAACCGAAAAATCTACAATTTTATCGCCAGTTTTACTGTCATCCAATCGGTACATAATCAAAATCTTGGCCTGAAATTCCAAGGGAACAATATCATGTCGAATTCAACTAAAGTCTATCGTACTGCCCTGATCGGTTGTGGAAGTCGAGGTATGTCTTTACGAAACACTGCCAATCAGGTCGACCAAATCGATGTCATTGCCGCTGCCGACATGAATAGTGTCAACTTTGAAAAGTTGGAATCAGAGGGAATTAAAACCTATCAGAATTTTGATGAGATGCTGAAAAAAGAGTCGCTGGATATAGCTATCGTTGCCACACCCATTTTTTCACACTACCAAGTTGCCAATCGTGTGTTGGATTTCCCCATTACCGGGCTGTATCTAGAAAAATCCATGACTACCAGACTACGGGAAGCCGATCATTTGATTCAAAGAGCCGATGAGTCTGATATCTACCTAGTAGTTGGACATCAACTTCGCTACAATCAAGGTTGGGCCAATGCCAAAAATCTGATTGATCAAAACGCTATTGGACAACTCCATTATATTCGCGCGCATCGTGGTGCTGCCATGCTGACTCATCATACTCATCAGACTGACCTAATGCGATATTATCTGGACGATTCTCCTGTTTCATGGGTGCTAGGACAAATCCATAGAGACGGCTCGTATCTTTCAGAAGGATTAGAGTCAGAGATGCAAGCACTGGGATTCGTCCAGTTTGAAAACGGTGTTAGCGGCATTATCGAATCCGGCCAGTACAAACCAACAGCTGGAAATCACCTTATGTTAATCGGTGAAGGAGGAAATATTCGGGTGGGTTCAGATGCCCAATACCGCAATGAAGATACTGGTGGTGCTTGGCAACCAATCCCATCTTTTGATCAACCAAATATTTTTGAAGACTTTTTAATATGGATTGAAGGTGGCCCAGAACACCGATGTTCCGGACGAAAAGGTCGGGATACACTGGAAGTCCTACTGGCCATCTATGAATCCAGCCGCAGCCGAGGACGAGTCGAATTACCTCTGAAACAACGAGGAAATGCATTGGAAGAGATGATATCCGATGGTACTATGCTTTAGCTAACAATCCTAAACCTGTTCAACGAAGCAAAATCTCTCGAGGAAAAGATGGCCCCGAAAGACGTTTCAACCAACTAATTTCTGGACTTCCTGTTCCCAAGTCCCTTCAACCTCAACACCATACTCGCGTATTCCTCCCGTGGCATCTGGACCGGTTATAACAGGCAAATTGTGCATCTGTTGAGATTGTTCGGGAATATAGTCTTGGCGCAAAAAATGGTATGCGCACCCTCCACGAATTTTATCAGTTTTATTTTCCTTTGTGCAATGCGGGATGCCATAGTTGAAGAAAACAATTCCGCCAGCATCAACCTCCACAGGCACCGCTTTTGATTCGTCTGGATCACAGGTAATATGATGATTACTGTAGGGGTCACGTTGATGCAAGTATTCAAGCTTATGACCATTGGGAATGACTTGCAAGGTCCCATTTTCTCGTGATGCATCGTGTAACGCTATCCACATTCCCGTCCCCTTGGTTGGATCACTAATTCGGAAATACCCATTATCCGTGTGCCAACTGGTTCCAATACCAGTTCTGGGTGGCTTGAGAAAAATTTGATCTAAGTGACGGATATATGGATCTCCCAAGAGTTGACTCACAACCGTTTTGACTTTCAAACAATAAGGTAATGCGCGATACAAGTCGCTGATGTTATTGAGAGGAATAATTTGGTAATTATCCATGGTGGTAGAACTTGTCTCACCATCGCCGTCGGTAGCTACGTTTCTTCCCAAATCCTGACGGTGAAACCTCTCCAGTTCAATTACTAATGCCTGAACTTCATACTGGTCGAAAAAATTGGGTAAAATTAAATAGCCCTCTTCCTTAAATTGATTGATCTGTTGTTCTTGTAGTTTCACAACGCCTCCTTATGTATACATATATCTTCAGTTGACTCTCCGTCCGTTTCGCAACACAGGGACTTGATCTCCAACGGGTTCTCCTGTTCTTTTTAGAATAACACCTGGAACATGGTACTGAGGAACATAACCACGACGCACACTGTTGCGACTAGTGTTAGGACCACTCATATGAAGAGTCAACGAGCTGAAGATAGCGACTTGTCCAGCTTTCATTTCAACAGGAACAGCTCCACTATCATCCGAAAACTTGGCACGCAACCCACCATAAACTTGCCGATTTGGTTCTTCGTTTTCGTGTTCCAAAACTCCCCATGTGTGTGATTTTGGCAACACCCAAATCCCTCCGTTTTCTAAATTTGAATCGCTGATCGCTGTCCAGCAAGTAATATAGGCCAGAGGAATAGTCTCAGTATAACCGGAGTCTTGGTGCCAACTGAAAGTTTTCCCCAATTTGGGTGGCTTTGTGGCAGCTTGGTTCCAATAAAGATCAGCATCTGGGCCAATAAAAACGCGACACGCTTCCAAATATATTTCAGATCTAACAAACTCAGCTGCTATTTGGCTTCGATTGTGAACCTGCCCATACGCTCTCCTACCCTCAGCAGCAAGAATAGCTTTAGGATCACCGGTAGCTTTGGCTTCTTCAACGCCTTCCCGATATAGACGATCCATTTCATCCGCCATGGATTGAAGTCGGTCCGGTTCGAGGACAACGTCAGTAACAAAATATCCAAGCTCATAAAATTGCGTTTTATCTTTTTCATTAATCATTTTTGAAAATCCCTTTCCTGATAGCACAATAGCATATGATAGCCACTTGGGTATGTCAAGAACTAGTGATTTTTACTGATTGTTTACCATCATCATAAACCAGTCGTTGCAAAGTACCACCATTATCCAAACTCTGTCGACCAGCCTCAAGAATAGCTGTCATTGTCAATGTTTTTTGAATTGTGGCCAGACGATCTTGAAAATCAGATGGTTTAGCACTGCCTTCCCGAATCTGACATACTGCATCAACAAAGGCTGAAATACTCCGGTAACCATATCCTGTCTGACCAGCGAAGTAACCTTGCGTATTTGGAGTGTATTTCATAAACAACGGGTTGGCTGATGTGTAACCATCCACATCGGTGGCAACACTATAACCACGGTGCGCTTGATCTACAATAATTTCTCCTTCGTGTCCCATGTAAAAGAAACGTTGTTGGGAATGGACGTCGCTTGTTGGGGCAATCCATGAGGCAGTATAAACAGCAGTACCTAAGTTTTGACTTTCGTTGTTCTTCCACTGTGTTGTCAAGGTTATTGTATCTTCGGTATTAATTTCAAAAGGTGGATGGTCAGCAACCCCACTAGAAGCAGTAGCTACGACACTCACAGGATGTGCGAAATCACCAATTGACCAAGTATGAAAATCAACATGATGTGAATTCAAGTAATAACTGATGTCACTCGATTTTCCTGCCCAGTGACGGAAGGTTCCCAATTGTTTTTTTGGTTGACTCATGTAAGCATTAAAAAAACTGAAGTCGCCTAGACTTCGAATTCGATCACGGGCATCAACATAAATTGGATCCCAACGTTTATGAACTTCCACAGCTACCAATACTTCATGGCGATTAGCAGCATCGATCAGTGCTTCATGCTCCCTTAGAATCTTCACAGGCGGTTTGGTTAAAAGCACATGCAACCCTCGTTCTATAGCATCATAGGCAATTTGAAAATGTGTATCATCAGGAGTGAAGATAGTTACCAAGTCGCCGGGTGACATCGTATCCAAGCCACGTAGATAGGCTTGTGGATCAGACAACATATCATCATTCGGAAAAGCATCAAAACTGACATCCATCCCTTTATAGGCGCGGTTAATCTGATCTTGCAGGTGCTTTCGAATGGCAGGATATTTGGTTCCATTAGTACCAGCCATAGCAATGCGGCCAATTTTGCCTTGCTGACGCAAATCGAAAAGAGTCAGAGCAATCACTCCTGCTTTCTTATCTGAGGAGCTAGCTGTAGTATGAACATAACCGGTGGTGTACTCCCCTGTACCGATCATCAACGCTGAGGTAATAATTATTCCTCCCAAATAATATAGTACACCTAGATTTTATCAAGTTAACATAATCAGTGCAATGTGAAATCTAATTTCAGGAAAATACGGTAGCCCACGAGCATATGGATCTGAATAAAATAGATTCATTCTCCGAAATGATATAGAATGGGTTCAGTTATTTTGCCGAGTTCATTTTTAAAACACCTAAAATATGACTTTATACTCATCACCAATTGAGGTTTACCCATGCGTCCCGTCACCTTTCTGGGCAATTCCGAAGTGACCTTTCAAAGCCAAAACTTAGGAAGTCTTAGAGACTGCAACAATTTATTACACAACAATTCAGGTTTACATTCACAGATGGAAGAAGATGGTTATTTGCTAATACGTGGTTTGATCAACAGGGAAACTATTATCAAAGCGAGAGAAACAATCTTGAGGTACGCTAGTGAAAATGGAGATTTACCATTCAAACCTGGCAACGAGCTGGTGGATGCGGTGTACAATCCGGATGGACAACCGGCTCGTACAATGGGTGAAAAAGCAATCACGCATCATCCAGATGTCTTGGAAGTTTTGGAGGGAACAGAACTCTTTAATTTTTTTCGGGGTTTCTTTGGCCAAACCTCCCGGACTTTTGACTATAAGTGGTTGCGCATGATGCCTCCAGGGAGAGCCGCTGGTCCTCACTTTGATGTCGTTTACATGGGCAGAGGTTCACAACGCTTACACACTTGTTGGATCCCCTTTGGAGATGTTCCTGTGGAAAAAGGAACATTGGCCATACTTGTAGGTTCACATAATCTACCCAGTTTTAACACGATTCGACAAACTTATGGAAAGACTGATGTCGACCGAGACCGCACGCCAGGCCATTTTGGTACTGATCCGCTAGAAATTAGTAAGCAATTCGGCGGAGTATGGAAAACCACAGACTTCGAGGCCGGCGATGTAATCATTTTCACCATGTACACACTCCATACCTCCACACGAAATATGTCAGATCAATGGCGAATCAGTTGTGACATCCGGTTTCAACCAGAAACCGACTCGGTTGATAACCGGTGGGTCGGAGAAAACCCAGAAGCTCACTCAATTCAAGACCAATCCAAAAAGCCAATCGATTTCGATGAAGCACGGGAAATTTGGGGAGTTTAAGCCTTTACTCGAATCCCTTTGTGCCAAAGCAAATACCTGTTTAGTATAGGACTTACCAATCCACCACCGAGCCATCGTCGGAATCGAATTGGGGACCATAGGGATGAGGTTCACCAACTTGATTCATGAGCTTATCTTCGTCAATAGTGATACCTAAGCCTGGCTCGGTAGGCAATGGACGGTGGCCATCGCACACTGGTGGCAGGGGATTCGCCAGAAGTTCCATATAGTCATTGTCACCACGTTCCTGAGCCAAGAAATTTGGGATAGCTCCGGCTATTTGGAGACTAGCAGCGAGGGAGCAAGGTCCCTGTGGATTGTGTGGAGCCATCGGCGTGTAGTAGGACTCGGCCATACCAGCGATGATTTTCAATTCGGTAATCCCACCGGCGTAGCAGACATCAGGTTGGAGAATGGTGGCAGCGCGTTTTTCAAGGATTTCTTTAAAGCCCCACTTGGTGAAGATACGTTCTCCAGTAGCTAAGGGAATGTGGGTTTTCTGCGCTAGCTCGGCCATGACATCGACATTAAGGGCCTGCACAACTTCTTCATAAAACCAAGGTTGATAAGGTTCCAAGGCTTTCATCAACAAAAGGGCAGTAGGCGGTTGTACAGCACCGTGAAAGTCAATGCCAATATCAACACCAGAACCATATTGATCACGCAACGCCTTAAAGCGTTCAGCGACTTCATCGACAAACATGGGAGTTTCAACATATTTGAAGGCTTTGCGCGAGCTTTGTGGTCCTACTTTCATGGCGTTGACCCCCGTTTCTTCACTGACCTCGCCATAAACACGAACTCTATCGCGAGTAGGACCGCCCAGAAGTTTATAGACCGGTACACCATAGCATTTGCCGGCGATATCCCACAGTGCCATATCGATGCCAGAGGAGATAGCAGTTTTAATTGGACCACCACGGTAGAAGGCACCACGGTGGATGGCTTGCCAGTGGTGTACAACTGGACGGGGATCTTTGCCTACCAAGTAGTTGGCTACTTCAAGGGCACCGGCGGCACAGGCCTTGGCATCGTCTTTGAGCATTTCTCCCCAACCAATAATACCTACATCAGTCGATATCTTGACGAAAACCCAAGAATTTTTCAGCACAAAGGTTTCGATTTTGGAGACCTTGATATCTTCATTGGGACCGATTGGCCCTTTGGTACTGGACATAAAATATTCCTTTATCTAACAAATAATTTTATATGGTTCGTAGAAAATAGGAGATAGCAAATTTCCTTTCGACAGTAAGGTCAAACTCGGATGCAAGTTTTCGCCTTCTTCACCAATAATGCTTTCACGTTCCAATCCCGTAATTTCTTTACACTGATTTCCTTCAGTACGGGTAAAATGCTAGCATTTTACGAAATAAAATCATAACAAAAAGGAAAAAAGACTTCAAGATATGAAGAACAGCACGTAATCGACAAAAAACGTTCGCCTCACGCATATCAATCGCTTTACTCCAGACTTTTTTGATAGTTTACGATTATAGTTTTCTACTATATATCAACATATATAGCGCATTCACTTGACATTTCTTTATCATGAAGCCAAATTATGCTTCTTTCACCTTCCATCCAAATAACAGATTTTTTGATTTAGAATACAGTATCATTGTGATATTTTCCAAGCGTAGAAGGAATTAAAGACTAACTTAATAACCCTTTAAAGAAATTAAGTCCCTGAACTAAACGATCCTTAATATTTCCATCTACCAAGACATCTGGATCATCCTGTCCAACTTCAATTTCTTCTATTTTGGTTTTCAGTTCACCGAGCAAAAAGTTGAACCTATTTTTGAAACCGAGTTCCGGTTTCCACCAATCCGAGAAATAACATTGTAATCCGGTTGCTCCCTCTATACTCATGCACACAGGGATGACATCTTCTAGACTCAACTCGGCTGTTGGTTTACTCAATGTGCTCTTGATCTGGTTACACGTATTGACCAGATTTTCGGCTTTCGCTTCCTCCAGAAATTTCGATGGTCTGCGCGTTTTTTCTGATAACAGATAAAGCACTTTCTGCGAACGAGTAATAGCAACATAAAATAAACGTCTTTCTTCCTCTGGAATCGGTTCACCAGCAGAAAGGCTATCAAAAAGACTGTTGGTAGGATATGAGGTTTCGCGCACAGGTATAAACCCATCATTACAATTGGGAATGAAAACAATAGGCCACTCCAACCCTTTTGCTCGGTGCATAGAGGTAATTTTCAGCCAATCTTCATCCCCATCTTCATCCATTCGGCCGAAAGAGATTTTCTTTACATATTCTAAAAGATTAGAACACGTCCGATGACCATCGGCAAAACTGATAAGAGCATTGACTGTTTGCACCTTGCTTTCCCCAAGTTCTTCCATTGCACTATGTTTCCTCAAATAATCTTGATAATCAAGAATATTCACGAGCCAAGCCAAAGTTTCATTGGCAGATTGGTCGAGCCGGGTCACAAGCTGTTCAATAGTGGTTATGAAATCTTCGACCTGATGACGAGTACGATTATGCATCCGAATCATCGATGCCATCAGCGAGTCGATGATAGAAGTCTTCTGCCTAGCGGCTCTGATACATACCTCTTCGATGACTTCCCTTTTAATGTATCGTGCTGGTATCTGGATGATTCTTTGAAAACGGTCAACGTAATGCAACTGTTCTGTTCTTGACTCGAACCAACCATCCACTTGGAATTTGCGTTCTAGTTGTGCCCAATAAAGATAACTAAGTAAAGTACTAATTTCGCTCCTTTTGTAAAATGGCTGATTACCTTGGATCTGATAAGGAATTTGAGCCTCTATCAGGGCAGCTTCAATAAAAGGGGTCTGGGCATAGCTACGAACCAAAATGACCATCTCGTTTGTACACCAACCCTGATCTCGCAGAGCCTGAACCTCTTTGACAATATATTCAGCCATCTGAAAACTGTTGTCACAGCTAACAATTTGGGTCACACCGTTAAACCCCTGTGTTAAGTTTATTTGCTTGGATTTCCGGTTTTTGTTATGGGAAATTAATGAATTAGCTAAAGTGGTTTGTTGGGCAAAAGACCGAAAATTTTCCGTAATCAGATACTCTTTGGCTTCATATACTTGTTTAAAGTCAAGAAAATACTTGGGGTTGGCTCCTCGCCAAGTATAAATACACTGATCATCATCCCCAATGACCATATAGTTACGATTCTTTGCAGTAATAATATCAAGGATAAGATACTGCACTAAACTAACATCTTGAAACTCATCAATTAACACATATTGGTACATAGCTTGAGCGTAACTTCTCACTTCGGCAAAGCGTACCAAAGCTTCCCAGCCCTTAATCAGCATATCATCAAAGGTTATCCAATTGTTGCCTTGGCGTTCTTCTTCGTAATACTGGTACAATAATATGAAATCCGGATTTGGATGCTCGGCCTGCGTTGGTTGGATCAGCGGTTTTTCCTGTAACTGATAGACTTCGACATAATCCAGTTGATCAGCTGTAACTTGGAGTGCTGGTGTAAACATATGATGTGGCAAATCAGCGACGTCTAAGTCATAATAGGCAAGATTTTGTTTCCAGCTACTGATCTGACTTTCCAATTCATCTACATCAATTCCCAAGGCAAAGACATCACAGTTTCTTTCTCTCGCCATTCGCTTGAGTGCACGCTCTGACAAAATGGTGTTAAGGTTTGCTTTGATATCTTGTTCGTTAGTTTGTTTAGGCCATAGCGATCTATCTTCCGCTAATCGAACAAGCTTCAGCCCCAATGAGTGTAAGGTTCGACAATCCACGCCAGTAACCCGAAAAGCTTTTAGTTTTGCTCGTATCTCCTCAACAGTGGCACGACTGAATGAACTAGCTAATATATGCCTAGGTCTTACTTTCTTATCATGCGTTAAGTAATGAATGCGACCGACCATTGAGGTGGTTTTTCCCGCACCAGCCACGGCAAAAACCAACGCTGGCCCCTGGTCATGTTTGACAATTTCTTGTTGTTCTTCCGTTAGTTGAAACATCTCTGTCTATTTATTCAGCTGTAACAACAATGTTGCATAAATCCGACCTTATACGTATTCTGCAAAACCATGATAATAGTGTCCGAAAGGTCCTTTCAATAACCACGTTCTAGGAAAAATGGGCGCATAATCTCGTTGTAATCGCCCCCCCCCACACCTGTAACCACCCATCCAAAAGTAAGGGACGGCACCACGACGGCACATTTCATCTACAAACTGTGCTGTCAGCATATACATTATGATATTGTTGAGAATACCAGTAGCAGGACAGACCTTATCAGTACAACCAGGAATGGAGATAACTCCGCCAGGTTCGTGGCAACGGTCATCGAAATAGACATGGCATCGATCCCGCAATTCACGGTTCTCAGTGGGACCTATCCCGATAACATAATTACCGTTGGCACTTGCTTCCTCCGCCCAAGTTATATCTTGTGGATCATTGCTACTAACAGCTGCAATCAGGAAAGTGTCTTTATTACCACCTTCATCAATTGAACGTGGAGGGAAGGCATTTGCTAGCATCAGCCCCTGAGCTACAGTACTCGCTTCACTTTCAACACCAAGGTTTCGACTTCGTACAATATAGTGTCCACCACTTATGATCCGTTCTGCAATTCTTTCAGCCGTAGTATTTAAGCTAAGCAAATCCTTCGAATATACATCGGCGATACGTTGCAAAAGAATATCGGTGTATTGGCGTCCAATATTTCCATCTGGTGTCTTCTCCGTCGCCAATGCGTAAGCAACTTCCGCAGTAATCATCCAATGAATAGCGCAGGAGCCGTTCGACGACCCTGGGCAGATTGTCATCTCGGGAATCTCAGGAGCACGCACCAAACCCTGATGCCAAGGAATATGTGAATCCACTACACGAGACGCCACATCTTCAGGCATCCAATCGTTCACACTAGGATTAAC
>JACLAC010010292.1_pt1 | contig 25934 bp, 24 predicted proteins | sample 8027881 | NCBI WGS metagenome assembly JACLAC01 (sample SAMN15725517, study PRJNA655200) | protist metagenome | isolation source: fluorescence activated cell sorting (FACS) single amplified genomes of... | place: Spain: Blaines Bay Microbial Observatory, Mediterranean Sea | collected 2016-01-19 | reverse complement strand
CACTGTTCCACTAGAAGGCCAAAGCCTTATGTTGGTATTCTGCTTTTTTCCTCTTTTTTAATTATTTTAATCTTGGTACAAGATTGGGATCATTGGTTGGATTTGGATCGACTCCCTTGGCTCTTGTCTGATAACAGTTCCTGTATACTACTAATTTTAAATTATGTATTCTTTTGAGAGCGCCATCTTATCGAGCATGATAAGTTTTAGCCAGACTCAACTGTCTGCGAAATTTGTTTTTGACAAGGCCCAAGTCCACGTCACACCAGTGTTCGCAGGTTTTATTACTATGATCCTTTAGTTTATTATCTTTGACATGCTCAATGAAAAAATGAAGTCCCCCACTATTTTGATCTTCAGACGATAGCTTTGAGAAAGTTTGTTAATAGAATTCTATTTTGTGGAATTGTACTGCTTCAGCAGTAGTGATAGAAGCGGCTAGTATTACCATGGGAGATATACAATTTCTCACATTTACCTTTTATCGAAAATCAATAAATTTTCCTATAAGCACACCACAAATATTTTTTGGAATTAGTTAAGTGCCTAACCTAAGTATGGTAGAACCCATACTTTCAAAAGAGTAAATCAGGAGTATAATACTACGCTATGTAATAGGTAGAATCGATAGTGAGTTGAACGCTTAATTCTATTTATAACTTCTCAGTTTTTGAGTAACTAGGCTGAAACAAGATCTGCTGTTCGCTGATAATGAAAAATCTGTTCAGTGAATTCAATTTTGGTGTAGAGATTTGTATGCGTATACTCTCCTCTACTTCACTCCATTGATGCTTTCTAGGGAAATCGTAGTTAATCCTTGGAGCGACCCCTAAAGATTGTTGAAGTGGCTGCCAGAGCTGGAGCAAATATGCTTAAGCTTCAGACTTATACATCTGGTACCATGACTCTAAATATTAGTAATGGTAAGTTTTTCAGTAGCAATGAAAATAGTCTTTGGAAAGATCGTAATCTCTACGAATTCTACAAAATTGCTTATACTCCTCGGGAGTAGCATGGCCCGATCATGGAGCGCGCCAAGGAATTAGATATGCTTTGCTTCAGTACTGCCTTTGACGAAACAGCTGTGGATTTCTAAGAGACTCTAGATGTCCCTGCTTATAAGGTTGCTTCCTTTGAGAACGCCGATCTTCCCCTAATTCGTAGAGTTGCCAAGACTGGTAAGCCTATTATCATTTCTAAGGGCATAGCAACCTTAGCTAAGTTGGACGAAACCGTTAGGAAAATCCGTCAAGCGTGATGTGAGCATTTTGTGTTGCTTAAGTTTACTAGCACCTACCCAGCGACACCAGAGAATAGGAATCAGCTGACGATCCCACACATGCGAGAATTGTTTAATTGTGAAGTTGGACTTTCAGATCATACGATGGGAGTAGGCGTTTCCGTAGCACCAATTGCTCATGGTGCAACAGTAGTCGAGAAGCACTTCACTCTCAGCCGGGCCGATAGAGATATTAATCCTATCTTATCACTAGAACCCAAAGAGTTACAGTTAATAGTTGTTGAAACAGAAAGGGCCTGGCAGTCTCTCAAAAGCGTGTTTTACGGCCCGACAGAAGCTGAAAAAGCATCTGTTCAGTTCCGAAGATCAATTTAGGTAGCTGAAAATATCAAAGTAAGCGAAGAACTTACGAGAAGAAACCTGCGAATCGTGCGTCCAGGACTGGGTTATTCACCAAAAATATTATTATATTTTGCTAGGTCGAAAAGTGAACCAAAATCTAAAGAAAGGCATAGCATTCAAATGGGAGACGCTTGGATAAGATTTACATATAATGTGGTTTAACAACAGTCTTTCCAGACTTCACAAAAAGAATTTCAGATAATGATCAGCAGCTTTCAACCATCTTAAGTAAGACTCCAGACTATAATTTCATCGCTACGATACAAAATACACTTATAGATTCACTCGCTCGATAGATTTAAGATAATCTCGTATTCCTGCAGACACCCATGTTTGACCATCTTTTCAGATGAAAACGGAGTTGAATTTTACCATTGATACCAGGGGTTTTAAACTAAGCTGCAAATCTGCAGGTGCTTTAACTCTCTTAATTGGATCTAAGATGACTTGTATGAGAATTATCAAATTTGGCATCTCACCTACCAAGTGAGCTTCATTTTTTACATAAATAGGCATTTTAGATTATGATACATTCTTCATCTCATTTTGATGCTGATCATAATATTCGATCATGCATCTAATTGTTTTGCTTATTCTTTTCTCATCAGAATCATAATCCTCAGAAACATACGACGTAAAAATTTCTAGTAACTCATTCAAAATCTCGGGCTTTACATGCAATTTCACGCAAGGTTCGGCATTGAAGCACCCTGAAGAGCACTGCATATTATCTTCTCCAAATATATCCTCTCTCTTTCCGCTTGCTAGTGAGTTTTGGATAAGAGCCAAAATTGTTTTTTCTAGAGACTCAAACTTAAACTTTTCAGTGAAACTATTCAAAATATCTTCTTGATGAATTTTCAAACTTACTTCGATCTCCATTTCTCCCTTTCGTGATATTGATACATAATGGTACTATTATTTGAAAAAATAATAACCAGTATTGAAACTCAATTTTTCAAACAAAAACAGTATAACAAAAAATTTTCTCCAATCCAACATTTCCAGTATCTAACCCAGCAGATGCAAACACCGAAATATCTGTCATCGTGTCCTGCATTGGAAAAATCTCCTTTACTATATTCAGCAAGTATCTCTTCTTTCGTCCCTATCACTGAAACATTGAAGATTCAGAAATACTATTCAGTTTGACGAGCGAGATGACTCGTGGCTTTCAATTAATTCTCATTCACTTAGAAAGTATGAATTTCAGTCAAAACTGGAATGTCGCCAACCTATACGGTTGTTGATGAGCTGCATGTGTGGGAAATTGTCAAGCAGTTAGTAGATTTAAGTTTTTCCTTTACTATCAAAAAAACAAATACAATTTAGTAATGAAATATTCGATTGGTACCTGATCCTGCCTAAAACAAAAAGTAAGCGTGCCTTTCGTGGGATTGAGACAATAATAAAATCTTTGACTCTTCTATCAAATATTGAATACGAGTAGAAGAATTAACAGTACGTCAACTAGAGCTTTTAGAGGTTCAAACAATCCTGAAAGATTCTCCAATAAAAGGAAAGAAGATTGTGCCCAAAACCGTGAAGGACGAATGGAGTCTGCTGAAAAGTATGTTTAAGAATGCAGTGGAGTCAGATAAACTCCCAGGAGTTTCAATCAGAAGAAAATTCTTCCTAATATCGAGTTGAATAAAACCATAGGAAGGATTTTTCAGAAGGAGAACCTCATGGATTGTTGTAAGCAAACTCCCTGGATCTGCAGAGAATCATTATTATGGTTTAATGCACATCATGTAACAAAATGAAATCATTTAGCTAACTTGGGATACTGTTAATTCAGAAAGGGATTTTGTTTAGCTAAAGGGAAAAATTACGATGACCAGAACATTCAGAATCGTAAAACTTCCGCTTCATTTGTTGAAGATGCTTAGTGAAATCTCTAGAGTGAGCCACACAAGAAAGTGTTTTTATCGGCAATTGAAAAGTCTTTCTATATTAGACTATTTGCTCCCATGACACATGAAAAAACGTACTTAATAAATACAGGAAACACGGATGCCCCCTTTCATGATTTTCGACATGATTTCATCACTTAAGCGATCAGAATGGATACAAGACTGTTCAGAGTGATGTAGTGGGTTGGCCTAAAAGCGATCCGATACCAAGGACATATTAGCTCATTGATGAAGATGATTTGGAATTAATGGAAATATAGTTTGTAAAGTCAACTCCCCAGATTACTTTTTTGACCAAGAGACAAAATAAGGTACATGTGACTTTACTATTGACAATTCTGAATTCTAGCAGGCTCATAAAAAAGTACTTTCTTCTCCCTTATGAACCTCTGAATTTCAAAATGAGCGCACTATTTCCTTGGGGTGGATCTAGATTCAAAGCCATCAAAAAATGTTAATTGAATGAACGATCACTTGGTAATTAATTCTATAGATTTTTGTTCCTGCATTAGCAGAGCTTTTTAATACTTTTTTGAATAGTATTTCTTATCGAACTCATCAAACATCTCCGGCATTCCATCTTCTGCATACTTGTCATATTTTTCATGATTTTCTGTTAAATCCCACCAGGACCTACAAATATTTCTGATTGAATCTTCCAAAGTCTCCTTCAAAGATAGAACATAGGGAGGGCGGCATTCACCTTCGGGATAATTGAAAAATCGAATGGATACCTCCTTTATGAGAAGGCCTCCAGTGAGGCATGAACCACATTGATTAAATTCGAAATTATTGAATATGACTTTAAGTTGTTGATTAGACGAATTTTTTACTATTGATTCTGAATATACTGGATTATATAGTACTGCAGGGTTTGGTTTTTTAAGAGTACAACCAACACTAATAAATAAAAGAAAAATTAATAATAATTTCATATTTAAACTGATTTTTAATGAATCAAAATCGCATTTTAAGTGCTCTCTATTTATTGCTCTGAAAGGATGAATTGACCTTTAGTTTCCATTTAATACTAAAGGCTTCAAAGTCTGATTGGATAGTAGCAAAAAAGCAAAGGCTACGAGAGCTGATGAATTGTTAAATTTCTTGAAAAATCAAACTCAAGATGAAAATCACAATTCGATGAGAGGCACTGTTGAAGTCGATGAAAAAGATGATTTAGACACCGCCAGCGAAGATTTATAGCTATTGAGGATTTTTATCCGTGTATTCTAGGAACTGTTTACGAAATTCTAGCGGATTATTAATATTATCAATATAGGTTTCACTGCCTCCTGTGCCAATACAAATTATTTTTCCAAATCTTAAGATTCTTCCTAAAATTGATTGTTTAATTTCAATTGTTTCCAGTTTTGAAAGTTTCAGTTCACTTGTGTCTCTGCGTACGAAACCTTTTTTGGAAATTACTCTTTTATTGGTCATTGCCAATTCATTTACAAAATAAGGCAAGGCAGCATTAAATGACAAAATGAAGAAAAATATTGTAATTGGCAGTGAAAAAAAAGCACTCAATGCGAGGAAGACAAGAGAGAATACTCCCAAAATTCCATAAAAAAAGGATGGTATGAGAATAAACCAATGAGTAGAAGCCTGATACAAAATCTCCTCACTATCGATTAAGTTCTTCTTAACATAGGACACCGTAACTCCTGCTTTTTTTATTTTGGATAATTACACCTAAATGTTTCAAACCCCATTATTACCTTCTGATGTCAAGGCTCAGAAAAAAAAATCTTCTTCTCTGGACAGATCTTAAGCTTGATTCTAAATCAATCAAGCCCATCCAAACCACTTATCTCCGCTTATCTCCGCAAATTTAGTGTCTCTAAGAATTGCTTCAGCAACAAATTCACATAGCCATTCAGTCAAGCTAAATATTAGTAATCCACATGACTTGCCGGTGTCCCTTTGGCTTTGCTATCAAAAGTTTGATGGTCCAACTGTTAGGAGTCCCTAACCTGTTATCAGGATCAGGCACCTACCAATTTCATCATTTTGGTCTTCGCCTTAAGAAATTTGGCCATTTAAGCGGTTTCGGGATTACAAAAAATGAGAGCAAAACTTAATCAGAGCTGAGGAATCATGAATATTAAATCAAATGTCTTACCAATCCTCCATTCATATGGATCTAAGGTAAAGCCATTGGTTTGGTAAATTCTCGAAATTTTGAGTCATTGATGATGAATGTTCTATAATTTCTGAACTAATTACCAGCAAAGAGAAAAACAAGAGATGAGATTAGTTGTAAACTGATGTAGAAAACGCATTTGAAAACTTTAGAAATAATAAAATAAAAAAAGCTAGGTGATGAAAATGAAAAGATTACGCAGGCCTAGTCCAACTGTTACCAGAATTGGTGCATCAGAACCAATTGTTGATGAATCAGGACCTGAAGGACAACAGGAATCTCGGCAGATCAAAGATCGAGCAGCAGCGCTGCAAAAAATAACCAATCTACTCAACGGTAAAAAGCTCTAGCCCTAATATCTAAAGTTGAAAAATGAGCTACAAAGCAACACTGAAGCAACAATATCTCCTAAGTATTCCTCAAGAGGGTAAGATTGAATGGATTGGAATTCGCCCTAAGCGCATGGCTAAGGTTTACTATGTCACTGAAGTCTTGGCCAATCCAGACACGGGGCTGGAAGGCGATCACTTCAGAAAGTCCTCAACTGGCAAACGACAAGTAACGCTGATCCAGCAGAAACATCTGGAAGTCGTAGCCCGAATACTGAGCAAGAGCAAGATTCCACCTGAGTTGCTAAGGAGAAACATTGTGGTTTCTGGGATCAACCTGCTGGCCCAGAAAAAACAGCGATTTCAGGTGGGAGAAGTACTACTGGAAACTACAGGTATTTGCGTACCCTGTAGCTGGACGGAAGAGAATCTTGGTTTGGGTGGTCATAGCACTATGCGTGGGCATGGAGATATCACGGTTAAGATTATAAAGGGTGAGGCAGGTTAAGATTGGTGATATTGTCCGAATGGCCTTGGTGTCTTAGTGACTGAAAATTGTGAAACGGCTTGGATAGATCCACAGTTGTGTAGCAATCGAAAGCTCTAAACACTTAGCTAGCACGGAGCACTTTACCGATCACCATTAATGGGGTGCAGAGAAAGGTAAGCAGCGTGAACAAATAATAACTCTGGCCGAAAAGCAGGAAATTGCTGATCAGGATAGATGACTTGGGCATCAGAGTCAGTGAGAAGAAATGGCTCAGGAACTGCGTGTGAAAACTAAATAAAAAGAAGTGTTTGACGATGATTAATGAATAGCATGATGGTCAGAAGCAGCAGACTTTGACATTGTTCAAAAGTTAATTCGAGAGACAGCAGAGGGAGCAACACTAGAAGGTAAGGGATTTTTGTTTGCCTTTGAGGGCGGTTGCAGCCTCCTTCATTGGGTTAGTGCCCCCATGGGCCTGCGCAGGATCAACGTTATAGATATCTTTATGCTTTTTGTGATCAGGTAATTTATATCTTTTTCGGCTCAACACTTTAAGTAGGCAAACATTTCAATAATTGATGTGCTAGTCATAGTTTGCCGATTATTTGTAATCGAAATGCGGTAGGCTCTCAAGCCTCGCCAATGATGGTTGACAGATCAATCCCCGTCCCTGTTAAGAAGCGTCGGATCGGTAGTGTTTTGGCTACCCCAGTATAGCTATTACTCAACTGAAGGTCAGTTACAATTGTTTCAGAATCAAGAAAAGTGCTTCCGGCACGAGCAGCCTCTCACCCACGTGCTTGAAAAGTTTTGGTAGGCTTTATTTCCATACTGTTTCAAGCTCAGTAAACTCTCTTAAGAATTAACTGATCATCTTATAACACCCGAAAAGCAGCGTATAAATTATCTTCAACATTAAAAGCCATAGAAATAAAAGGAGATTGGTGCCTTCTGGTTTTTTATTATATCTATGAGTGCAGTTCAACTATCTGGGGAATGTAAATCCTCAGGGTCACCCCTCCAATATCATTATTACTCAATTCAAGAGTGCCTTGAAGATGTAGGTTGGTCAGCATTTTGGAAATGAAAAGCCCTAGCCCTGTATTGTTGCGGTCTTGCTTGGTCGAGTAGAAAGGCTTAAATACAGTCCAGAAATCTCCATCTGCAATTCCCCCTCCTGTATCCGAAATCTCAATCTTCTTACCTAATTTGTAGTCTTCAACTCTGAAGATGATCTTTTCTTCTCTTTGCTTGTTACGTTTGGCATTTCTTTGAATTGCTTCAATGGCATTATCCAAAAGTTCCGTAAAAATTCTCTGAATACTGCGAGTATGTGGAGTGCTGAAATCATCTAAGTCGTGAGGAGCTTGGATGTAGTATTTGATCTCTTCTCGATCCATGATTTCTTGATGATCCATAAATTGTTTTTGAATCTGCTGTTGAAAATCAAAGATGCGATTTTTCTCCTCTGGAGCAGTAATGAAGATTTTACGATAATCCTGAATGGTATTAGATAAATCTCTGGCTGATTCTTGAATATCATTCAGAGCGTCTAATAAGGAAGAGTCTACTTCCTCTTTGAGTTCATGAGAAACTGCTAGATTAGCAGCTTTCAGCGTTATGATCTGGAGTGGCTGTTTCCAATGGTGTCCTAAGAGATTGAGCATTTCCCCCATTGAATTCAGTTCTTCTAGGGATTTCTCAAACTCTTTCTTTTTGTGATCAGTGGTATCCATAGTTACCCCTGTCATCGCTATGATGATCCCTTTATCATCAAGAATTGGAAAAATACTGGTATGAACCCATCGAATTTTTCTGTCATTTTGGCGGATGATCCTAAAATCACAGGTAACCTGCTGCTTAGTAGCCATCACACCTTGGCGGACTTTTTCAACTACCCAAGTGTCTTCTGGCACAACATAATTAAACAGAAAATCCTCATATTTGACAGGCTGATCCTGCGGAAGACCATATACTCTATAAATGCCAGCTGAGACATAGAACGTCATAGATTGTGTATCAAACGTCCATACCCCTGCATTGGTGATTGCTTGGAGTTGGTTAAACATCTCCTTTTCAAAGATTTGTTGTCCAACTCCAGCTTCTTTTCGTTCATTCTTAATTTCTTCTAGTCGCTGCTGCTTTTTTTCACGATAGTCGTCTCTTGCTTGAATATCATTAGTCATGTCATATGAGTTTTTTAGGTTGAGAACCAAATAATGATCGATTTTTTAAAATCTAAAATACTAATATTGGTTAATATTTTAAGTTAATTTATACTCAGAATCCCTCTCTGCGAAGGTCTACAGTTCCAATAGGCCACTTAGCAGTAGCATGATATATCATTGCGTATTCATCCCAAAATGGATTAGTGAAGGGGTCTTCTTGATTACTGGAATTAATGAATTTGTTCTCAATAACTTTGCACCCAAGCTTTTCGTAAAAATAGGGTATTCCCGTTTGGAAAAGACAAAAAGGATATTCGTTGTTGTCTATCCTAATGAAGACGGCCTCTACAATTTCTCTTCCATATCCTTTTCCCCTCCAATCCGGATGTACATTTAGTCCTCCAAGACCCAAAACCTTTAACCAACTGTTTTCAATTTTAATCACGACCGGAATTGACTCAGCATAGCCAACCAGATCTTTGTTTTGATAGAGGCAGTAGCAAATTTTTCCTGGTAAATCTTCATAAAATTCTGCTACTTTCTCTTCAACAGATTTCTTGGTGTCATTATCAGGCCATGTGAGATTCATTAGCCTTAATATATCAACAGCTTGATTGATCTTAATATCTAAATTAGAGTTCTCGATAAGTTGCATTAATAACTCTCGGGCTATGACTGCTTCTAAAGGAGGGTTATTGGTTACGATTCCAATCATTTATCCACGAAATTTTTAACATTATTTTAGTAGCACTCACCTAAATAACCAATAAAAGTGTTGTGCCTGAAGTAATAGAGAGCAACAAGTCAGATTGACAATGTAGGATGATAAGCAGTTCAACCTCTTACCCTCTCTCCACAGAAGATCAAAATATTTATTGGAAGAAGTTGTTCCTAAATCTGTAAGCGAGCATAATTTGTTTTTGTATGCTTCAGCCTCTCATAGAGTTCGTCATTGTTGTACGCTTCTGTTCAAGCGTCATGTGTCCCCTTGTCATAAGTAGTCAGTTTGGTATTACGTCCCGCAGAATTGATGCTATCAACCATGCGTACTGATTCTTCACAAGGAATAATATCATCTCTTTTGTCATGAAAAACCCAAACTGGAAGCTCATTGAGCCTATCCATCAAATAGAGACTACAAATAAAACACCTTTAGCAACAGGAGCAATAGCAGCAAATTGATCAGGATACTCACCAGCAATTTTCCACATTCCTAGCCACCCATGTTCTTCCTAGTCAGATAGAGTTGAGGTGTATCGATGAAATATCTCTCATTAATCTCAATTAGTCTTGCGATGAAATTAACCCTCCATCAAAAGCCAGACTTGCACTGAGGACTTAGTGCTACAGATGGGAACTGCTTACCATCAACAACTAATTTGGGTAGACTATTTTGTTTCACAGTTTCCAAATCATTACCACTTTCACTTTAACTATGAAGGTAAACCCAAAGTGGCGTATCGGTTTAATCAGAAAAATTTTTGGGCAAATTAATTACGTAATAGTTGCTGACTTCTTGAGCAAACGGTCGCTTGAAACGCATCTAAAGCTTTTGGTCGAGTTAAAACCTAATTGCCTAGAAAATAGCTTCAATTCCAGAAAATTTTCTAAACCAGATATTCTGCACTAGGCTTTGTGACTTCAAGCGGTGTCACAATTGAGTATTTTAAAACAACCTGTGATTCGCAGATATAGTCCGCAGCAAGTGAGCCTTTCTATTTCTTAGTACTTAGATTTTTTTCATCTCTACACAAACCATCAGGGCTTCTTGAAGTGAATCTCTTGGTTAAGGTTCGTAAATCTACGTTTTCTACGGCAGGTGCGTTGGTTAGGATCTTTTTCAATTGCGATGATTTCAGAAGTAGATGGATCGTTTGGTAAAGATGATTCACCTGATCCGTCAATTAGTCATGATAGTTCTTCCATTTATACGAATCGTTCTTGTAGCCACCCTCTAGGAAATTTGATCAGATGATGCACGATTTCTCACGTTTTTCCAAAATCAAATTATCACCCAGTGTTTTTTCAATCTGATCTTTATGTTCGAACAAATATGTAAAAATCAATTTACGTTCTTCCTTTCTTAGAAGAGTCAAAATGTATATACTGATTATTAAAGCTGTAATTCTTTTGTACTCGGTAATAAAAGTATGACCCCCTAAGTCTCTGCACGACGGGACCAATATGGAAGACTACATCTGATAATTTGATTTTTATGAAGTTTCATAGCTGGATGTTGCGCCAGCGCTGTGAACCATGCCTCGAGCAGTTGATGGGGGTCTTTCCTTTCCTGTTTATTCTGCACGCAGACTTTCTGATCTCCGAAGACCCAACAATTAAGTTCAATATCGGTGCTGGATTCGACTCGCCAATTCCAATTGCTTCAATTTTCAGTAAATAGAAATCTGAATTATTTGATTTATTGAGCCAGTTGATGGCAGCTATATGTTCAGAGCGAGGAGAAGACAATCCAAAAAGCTTTTTGCGCCTGCATTGCTCTGAGGTATGTGATCAGTTTACCCAAGTAATCGCTGATAATCTTTTTGGAGTTGATTCTCAATAATAAAAATTCCGTCAGTAGCTTCTGATTTCCAAACTGCTGAAGAATTTGTTTCTTCAGTGGGGGCATGATTATCAGCAGAGGGCTATTTACTGTGCAAAATGAGCCGTTCAGCGAAACACTTCTACTTGTAAAGCACTACCTGAATGACTAACGTGCCCAGTTATTGATGATTGAGATTGATCGTAAACTATACCTCGTTGAAAATTTTATTGTTGATAAGTCTAGACTAAAAATGTTGTCAGTATGCTGAGGAAGCTTGAAGATTGCGTCCTGAGTAGAATTTAGCAATTATTATTAGAGAATTGAAAAATTCTTCATAAGTACAGTTCCCCTCTTTTCTGGATAATTTTCAGATGAAAGCCTCTACAGCTTTAAGCTTTTTCGCTGCGTTGAGACCCGAATTGGGTTTTGAATTTTTCAGCAAGCATGTCCAAAATACGTCCAACAAGATTTCATTTTGATGATAAATTTTAAATTAATGCTTAATAAAAATAATTTATTCTATATTTTTACTGCAAGTTCAAGAGTTCAAGTCTTCTCTATACTACCAAGAGAATCTGTTTTTCGTCTCTCTGAATAAAGAATCCAAGGCCTTTGAATCTCAGAATTCATTTACCAAGTTTTGCCTCTCCGTCCTTTTTTGTACTCACTACAAGAGCCAAGCGCCGATTACGCCAATGTTGTCGATTCAACAATTTATCCGCTGCTAGATCCTGACGACGCTCCTGTTCTACCTTTGCAATTAGAGATTCTCTCCAAATTCTAGGATCTGCCTGTTCTTTAGCCAATTCGTAATAGAGAGGTCCAAAATTTTCGCAATACCCTCTTATTCCTTTTGGCGAATTTAGATCAATTGTTTCAAATGGTCCCATGAAAGACCAACGTAGGCCTAGTCCTTCAGAAATAGATATGTCGATATCTCTGGCAGAGCAGACTCCATCTTCAACAAGACGGAAAGCCTCAGCAATCAGAGCTCCCTGGAGTCGATTGGCAACAAATCCTTTGATCTCTTGATTTAATCGGATAGGTGCCTGACTCACTTGGTGCATTAGTTTAGTAGTCCTGTCGATAACATTCTCAGCTGTCCAAGGAGTGGGTACCAATTCAACCAAGGGCACAAGGTGAGGGGGATTGATAGGATGAGCGACGAGGCATTGTTCTTTAGCGTTGAGGTTCTCTGTAAAAAGGGAAGCAACGATGCCAGAGGTAGAGCTAGCCAATACAGTTTGGGGACCTACTAATTGGTCGATTTTTTGATATAGTTTCTGTTTAACCTCTACCCGCTCTGGGGCGTTTTCCTGCATGTGGTCTGCTCCATCAAGAGCATCTTCCAAACTGTTAGAGGCATGAACCCGTGCAAATACTTGCTCTGCGGAACAGCTATTTAAAAGATTTCCTTCTGCTAAGTTTGGTAGCTCTTCCTTGATCAACTTGATGGCAGTTGACACCGCACCATCGATGGGATCCCAAAGCCACACCTCGAAACCTGCTCTCACAAAGACAATAGACCAACTTCGGCCAATCAGTCCTGTGCCAACAATTGCGACTTTCTTCGACATAACTTTCCTTTAATCAAGTAAATTTTGAGCTGACTTTCGAGTCATTGGTGTTTTGCTTAAATTTCTTAAATGACCAAGCTGAAAATAAATATAATTCATCCCGTAGAATAGTCCCCAGTTGATTTCCAAATAGACCTGTGTCTATGATGCGTGTTTTTGTTGGTCCTTCTTCTTAATGAAGCTACTAGCTGAATCTGATCAACATTGATTTTGGGGAATTTTTATACTCTTTAGTTAATTCTTGGAGCTGGCAAGTAATGTCTGACGGCTCACGCGCCTTATCGATCGCATTATAATTCAGCAATTCAAACTATCAATTCGCGAACTATTATGGAAAAACCGAAGCACATTGTGTTGACCTCACACCCTGGCCGTCTTGACCAACGGGGACCACAGATTCAATGGGGCCAAGCGGACCCCAAGAAACGAGGTCCAATCATAGGTTCGGTCAAAAATCCCTCGAAGCGAAACGTAATTGGTACTCACTCCGGTTCATATGCAGTTTATCGTGCGCTTGCAGTAGCTGCTGGACAGCTAGATAAGAACCATGTTCCAGATCTGACCAACACAGCCCCCATTGTACCAATTGGCCCGAACTCTCAGTGGGGTGAACCTGAAAAAATCGTGTCGTTAGATCCCTATGGTCACATGATCGGGCAGGTTTTCGCGGAGGAATTGGAGGATGGAATGGATATCCGCCCCACAATAGCTGTGACTAAGGCAAGGTTGGAATTGATTGAAATGCAGGATGCTATGCGGCATGGCCGCCTCAAGCCTGATGGTTTGGTCTTACTGGATACAGGTGAAGTAAATGTCACTAAAATGGCTGTTGAACCAGTTTGGTATCTACCAGGAGTTGCTGAAAGATTTGGAATTACAGAATCCCAACTTCGGCGCAACCTCTTTGAACAGACAGGGGGAATGTACCCTGAGCTAGTAACTCGTCCAGATTTGCAGGTCTTTCTTCCTCCAATTGGTGGAATCACAGTCTATTTCATGGGAGATGTTGCCAAGATTAGAGACCAAGACTGCAAAGTCGCCTGTCGTGTCCATGATGAGTGCAATGGCTCGGATGTGTTTGGTTCAGATATATGCACTTGTCGACCATACTTGATTCATGGCATAGAAGTGTGTGTTGAAAATGCACAAAATGGTGGTGTTGGCATTATTGCTTACTTCCGCAAGGAAGGTCGTGCGCTAGGGGAAGTCACTAAGTTCTTAGTTTACAACGCTCGTAAGCGCCAAGAAGGTGGAGACCGAGCTGAGACCTATTTTAAAAGAACTGAGTGTGTAGCTGGTGTCCAGGATGTACGCTTTCAACAATTGATGCCAGATGTTCTCAATTGGTTGGGCATAAAGCATATCGACACCTTGGTCTCCATGAGCAATATGAAGTACGACGCAATTGTATCTCAGGGAATCACTGTTGGGGAACGCCTGGCGATTCCCGATGAACAAATTCCAGACGATGCGAAGGTGGAGATGGAGGCCAAAAAAGCTGCGGGCTACTTTACAGATGCCTCATTGGATCCCGATGCTCTCAAAAGCACTGTAGGCCGAACCCTTGAGCAGTTTTAAATGCTTATGTCCTACGATCTGATGGAGATTTTAAACTCTCCAAAGACAATCCGCGAACGGTGCAATCAACTATATCTGCTAGGATTGGAAGGCCGATTGGAGCACTTCCGAATCAGGGAGGATCGGTTACCAATCTCTGTGGAATTGGTTAAAAATGAAATCTTAGCCAATTATCCAGATCTGGACATCCCTCCCCATAGCCGATGGCAGCATTTTATCGTCAGTGGAACGAACCATTGGACCCCGTTTAAGTCAAATTTCTGGGATGATCGAGAACTTCTTCTTGCTCAAATTGATTTGGTAGTGACAAGTGTTCTATTGGATGCAGGCGCAGGACCCAGTTGGCGCTTTAAAGATCCCCTCACTCAAAAGTACCATTCTCGTTCTGAAGGACTAGCACTTGCGAGCCTATACCTCTTTTCTGATGGAACCTTCTCGAGTGATCCCAATGTGCCCTTGAAAGCTGATGCAAAGGGGTTGCAGAAATTTAGTGTTGAGCAGTTAACAGAAGGTTTTCAAGTTTCTGCAGCAAATCAGCTTGTTGGGTTGGAAGAACGGGCTGCTCTACTACGCCGATTAGGTGAGCAACTTGGTAGTTTTCTTGGGACTGACCAAGAGTCAAACCCAAGAATAGCGAATATTCTCGACCATCTTTTAATCAAAGAGGATCGTGTTCTTAAAGCCGATCTCTTGTTAGGGACTTTGCTTAAGCTGCTGCAGGATGTCTGGCCTACAAGATTGACTCTAGGTGGGCAAAACCTCGGGGATGTGTGGCGCCATCGATTGCTGACAGATTCTGAGATTACTGCTGAACTAGTCCCTTTCCATAAGCTTACGCAGTGGTTGACCTACTCGCTATTAGAACCACTTGAAGATGCGGGTGTTAAAGTCCAAAACATTGACTTGTTGACAGGTCTACCCGAGTACAGAAATGGCGGTCTATTCTTGGATACTGGGGTACTGGAATTAAAAAATCCTACTGAATTCAGTGCCCTTCATTCTGTTTCCTCCGAACTGATCGTTGAATGGCGAGCCTTGACTGTCATTTTGTTGGATCGAATAGGAGAAAAACTCAGGGAAAGTATAAAGCTTACAAGAGAAGAACTTCCTTTACCTCAGATCTTACAAGGAGGTACTTGGAGCACTGGCCGCTTACTCGCCTATAAACGTCGCCCAGATGGATCGCCACCTCTACGTGTAGAGAGTGATGGCACAGTCTTTTAAAATTTATAATTTAGGTTTCCATGAACAAGATTCTCAAAGAGATCAAACACCCACTGGTTCAGCACAAGCTTTCATTGATGAGGAAAAAAGAAACTTCAACACGCAGCTTTCGTGTCTTGGTCCGTGAGGTTGGACTTCTTCTGGCTTATGAGGTTACCCAAGATTTACCTCTTGAACACGAAGAAATTGAGACTCCATTACAGAAAATGCAGGCTCCTTTTTTGGAAGGAAAAAAACTGTGTTTGGTACCAATTTTAAGGGCAGGAATCGGCTTGTTGGATGGCTTTCTAGAGTTAATTCCTTCAGCTAGAGTGGGACATATTGGACTTTATCGTGATCCGGTGACCTTAGCGGCAGTGGAATATTATTTGAAATTGCCAGAGATGATCGATCAGCGCTTGGTTATTGCCCTGGATCCGATGCTGGCAACAGGTCACTCCTCAGCTGCAGCTGTTTCTCGTCTGAAGGAAAATGGGTCCTCAAATATCCGTTTTGTATCTTTACTTGCTGCGCCAGAGGGTATTGACTTTTTCCAAAGTGAGCATCCAGATGTCCCAATCTATACTGCTGCAGTCGATGAAAGATTGAACGACCACGCCTACATTTTACCGGGGCTGGGTGACGCAGGAGATCGGATTTTTGGGACCAAATGACACTGAAGTGTCAGTACAAGATTTAATTCTTAATTGCTTACAGATAAAAGCATGTAGTCAGATTGCGCGACTAGGGAAATTATTGGGTTTGGAGCCAAAAATTTGAAAGAAAGTTAGCCTTACATATTATATAGATGAAGAAATCTTTTGCACTTCAGTTAGTAGCTTAACAAATGAAGTGTCAGGCTAGATCCATCAAAATTGGAGAACCGGTCTGCAACTGCTTTGCGATAATTCTCCCAAGACACTTCTGGAATTGACAACTTGGATCCGACTACTTCTACTTGTTTCAAAGCCAATCTATTTAAAGTGTCGATCACTACGCTTGCCCCCGCTTCTGTCAGGCAATCTTCCGCACAAAGTCCAATTTCACGTTCACCCCCGCTGACCAAAGCTCGCTTCCCAGTTAAATAAGTAAGTCATTTGTACATTAAAAATTCTCAGAATTTTCTAAATTTGTTAGTCAGGAAAAATAATTAGGCATTTCTTCTCAAAAATTTGGTCCAATTAAATTTGCTCTTTATCAAAAAAACATCGGTAATGTCATCAATTCTTTCTTGTCATTCATTAAATTCTTGATCTCATCTGTTCAGAAATTTCTCGTTCAAATCAACTTGCAAACAATTGATCAGGGTTTTGGAAGGATTTGAGCTCGATTGCATTGTCGGAAGGATCTAGCAGGAACATGGTTGCCTGTTCGCCGACTTCCCCATGGAAACGGATATAGGGTTTAATCAGAAACTCAACTCTCTGAACCTTTAGGGAGTCCGCGAGTTGATGCCAATGATCCCACTCTAAGACTGCGCCAAAATGCCGAACGGGAACAGACTTTCCGTCTACTCCGTTGGTCTCGACTCGCTGGGTTTCTTCAGGCTTCAGATGCGCAGAGATCTGATGTCCAAAAAAGTTGAAATCAATCCACTTCTCATCCGTCCGTCCGACTTTACAGCCCAAACAATTAACATAGAAATAACGGGTGGCGTTCAAATCTCTGACTGCAAAAGCTAGGTGAAAAGGGGGCATTCCCATGGGATTCCTTTCGTTTTCGTGTTTGAATCTTTGGAAACTACAGCTTTGCTAACTGAGCAAAGCTGCTCCGCAGAGCAGGATAACTCTCTAGAAAAATCTTAAACAGATCGTCATAGTTGTTCATTTGGTCAGAAATGGGCAAATACGTTTTTTGAATTCGTGGTTCTGGAGTAGCACTCTCCTGCTGACAGGAAGCCAAGGCACCGCGGAGGCCGGTCAATCCGGGTTCTGCCAGCACCTTGATCGGAATACCGAGCACATTGGCGAAGAGTTGACAAAAAGAATCTGAGCGGCTGGTTCCACCGGTTAGGATCAACTCCTCCACTCGAACCTCAGATACGGCGTGTAAAGCATGGCGGAAGGCAAAGCAGGCTCCTTCCAAAACTGCTCGGGTCAATGAAGCTCTGTTAGATTGCCGATTCATTCCTAGCCAGACTCCACGGGCATGGGGATCAATGAAGGGAGAGCGCTCTCCCTGCAGATAGGGCAAATAGAGCAACTTTCCTGTTGGTTGGTCAATAGCGATTTGAACCATCTCTTCGTAGCTGTTGAAGCCAAATAGTTCTTTGACCCAAGCCAGGTTGTCCCCTGCAGTGAGGATTGGGGCAACCTGAATGAACAAGTCTGCAGCTGGATGAGCCAAGGTCCACGCACCACTTTCCAGTCGTGCGGGTCGTTTTTCAGTAAGACCCACCCAGCCACTGGTTCCACAGTAGGCGTAAGCTTTCCCAAGTTTTCCACAACCGGCTCCTAATGTGGTCGAACCAGCATCACCGGGACCAAGGTAGACGGGTAACCCAGCAACTAATTTCAGATGCTGACCCACTTCATTTCTGAGCGAACCCAATAGCGCGCCGCCGGGAACCAATCTAGGTAAACTTTGTAGGATCGAATCCAGACCAAGCTCTGCAAAAAGTGCTGTGTGCCAGGTTCTTGACGAGAGTTTCATCAAACCAGTGGTAGCTGCAGTGGTAGTATCAGTTTGATTTACTCCGGTCAGTCGGTAGCCAATGTAATCTGCTGATCCAATGAAGATCTTTTCTGTATTTTTTAAAACCTCTGGCTGGTGTTGCTGAAACCAAACAAGCTTTGCGAGAAGGCTTGTTGGACCCTGTTCGTTGCCTGTTTCGAGCAATTGTTCCTGAAGTGATTTCTCATCATACCAACTGGCAATTTGCTCTGCACCCCTTTGATCACTGTAGCTTACTACCGGATTTAAAGGTTCTGAATGCGAATCCAGGAAAATCATATTTTGCATCTGACCCGTTAGTACAAGCCCCTGTAAGGTAACCTCAGGATTCATCAGATTATTAATCACAGCTATGAATCCATTCCACCACGTCTCCAATTCCTGATGATGGAAACCCTCATCAGTTTGCGTTTGTTGGTTTGGGTGAGAGGTCTCGCGGATCAGGTTGCCGTTACTGTGGAATAATCCACCTTTGATACTGGTTGTCCCGAGGTCAACCACCAACCAAGTGGATTCATCTTTGTTTTCAGCAGCGTTTGAATTCATCTTCTTCTCAGGGATAATCGGCTGAACAGTACTGCCGCGATGATGATCAAGCCGGTCAGGATCTGTTGAACATAGGTGTCGATTCGGAGCTGGGTCAAGCCGTTTGAGAGTACGCCGAGGATCAACACACCCGTCAAGGTCCCAAAGAGGTTGGGTTCCCCCTCTTCGGACATCGTCATTCCCACAAAAACGGAGGCGATTGCGTTGAGCATCAGCCCATCGCCCTGTGTTGGATTTGCCGAGGAAAGTCGACTGACCAGCATCAAGCCAGCAATCGCCGCTCCTACTCCATTGACGACAAACGCGATTAGGCGTAAACGAGCCACAGGCACTCCAGCCAGCAGGCTGGCCTCCCGATTGCCTCCGACAGCATGCAGATTTCTACCAAAAACCGTATTCTGGAGGACGATGCCCATGAAGATCAAAACTGAAACCGCTATTAGAGTCAAATTCGGAAGTTGGATTCCTTCAGTTAATGAAATTCCACCACGACTGAAATCCCCAACAATTTCCGGAATGGCTCTACCAAAAATGGTTTTGCCATCGCTCACCAATAAAGCCAAGCCACTAAAAATCGTCAGTGTGCCGAGAGTCGCTACAAAGGCAGACAAACCAGCGTAGGCAACAAGCACCCCGTTAAAAACGCCACCAAAACCACCCACGAGTACAGCAGCCCCTAAAGCTCCAAATAAACTGACTTCTTGTTGCCACAAAACTGCTGCAATCATCCCACTCAAGCTCGCCATAGAGCCAACGCTCAAATCAAAATCTCCTCCCACCATCACGAGCGTCATTGTCAAGGAAATCACACACAAAATGCTGACCTGCTGCGTGATGTTGAGCCAGTTCCGGGTCGTCATGAAGGTGTCTGGGCGCTGACTCCAAAAGAAACTGACAATCAACAAGAAGCCCAGAAAAGTGCCGTAACGTCGGAGTAGGGAAGCAAGTTGCAAGGAAACATTCATTCAGTAATCTCTGCAGCACGAACTCCTTGGCAATACGCGAGCAGATCAGCCTCTCTCAAGCCTGCAGTCTGCAACTCATGGTAGATTTGCCCATTCCGCAAAACAAGTATGCGATCACAAAGCCCAATCAGTTCTCCCAACTCTGAAGAAACCATCAGCACTGACTTTCCTTCCTGACTAGCTTGACGAATCAAACTGTAGATTTCCTGCTTTGCACCAACATCCACTCCTCTTGTTGGTTCATCCAACAACAGTAATTTCGGATAGTCCCAGGTAGCCCGTGCAAAAAGTACTTTCTGTTGATTTCCTCCACTCAGTTGCCAAATTCTCTGGGTAATGCCAGTCCCTTGAACCTTCACTCGGGACCAGGCCTCCTCTGATTCCTGTCGTAATTTTTGTTGAAAAAGCAATCCCAAGAAGTTGCCGAAATTGCTAATGAAAGGCAGGTGAATGTTTGTCCCTACGGTCTGGTTCAGTACCAAGCCCTCTGAACGTCGCTCTTCGGGAATGAAGGCCAAGCGTTCTTGCCAGAAATTTTGGAGCTTAGGTTGCCAGGGATTTCCTTCTAGGCTCAAAGTTCCGCTGAAATCTCGAATCCCCAATAAAGTACGCAGGACTTCTGAGCGCCCAGATCCTCCGAGCCCAGCAAGTCCCAAAATTTCACCCTTGTGAAGCGAAAAATTCAATGACTTCAACTTAGCGTTTCGCAAATCTTGGACAGAGAGTAAGACTTCTTTTGAAAGAATGTCGGAACGACCCGGATAGTACTGGCTGATTTTCCTACCTGTCATGGCTTCCACAACAGTTTGTGGTTTCAGCATCTTTGTTTTTTCAGCCATAGTGTTGCGGCCATCCTGCAGCACGGTGATCCGATCGGTGATCTCAAAGATTTCATCGAGACGATGCGAAACGTAAAGAATGGCGCTCCCCTTTTGCTTTAGACGTTCAAGAGCAGCAAATAGCTTTCCTGTTTCGGAGGGCATTAGCGAGGCGGTCGGTTCATCTAATACATAGAGTTGGGCGGCAGGCTTGCCGGATTCAACAACAAAGGCGCTGCCTAACTTGACGAGCATCTGATCGCCTGCACCCAGGTGGCTCATCCTCTGTTTGGGATCAATGTAGGTAATCCCCAGTTCAGCAAGCGCCACCCGAGTTAGTTCAGAAAGTTTCTGCTGGTTAACAAATATTTTTGCCCAGGTTGGCAGCTGCTTTCCAAGCATTAGATTTTCAGCAACCGAGAGATGCGCGATGCTGTTCAGTTCCTGATGAATGAAGCGCATGCTAAGCTGCCCGGATTGCCTAGCCTCAGCCAATGACAGAGATTCTCCATTCAGCGTGCAGGTAATGGAGTCTGCCACCAGGTTCCCCGAGAGAATTTTGATCAGGGTAGACTTGCCAGCCCCGTTTTCGCCCATCAATCCATGGATTTCTCCAGAAAACATGGTGAGTTCTACCCCACGTAGCACAGGGACACTGCCAAAGCTTTTTTGGAGGTTACTTAGATGGAGAAAGGGAATCACGGGTAGGAGGAGGACGGAGTGTTATTGCTTCGCTCCGCCATGTTGGAATCAAAGATCGTCAGCTGTGACCAATTTGGCGCTGACATAAATTTGTGAGCGGGATACGGATCCAGACTTCAGATACTGTTCAACCGTGTTGGCAACTGTGTTGGCGATTCCGTTGAAGTCTTGGGCAACCGTGGCCTTCAGATTCCCTCGAGCTGCAATTCGATCACGGGCCTGCTCAGTTGCATCAATTCCAACAATCACAATATCCTCATCTTCACGGCCAGCATCACGGATTGCTTGTTCTGCTCCAAGTGCAGGATCATCCCAAGCTGCCCAGATTGCTTGGATGCTGCCTTTCGTGGGATTAGCTGTCAATACAGCTTCCATTGCGTTGCGGGCGCCCTCCAAGGGGCCACGATCAAAGCTTGGAGTGATCTTCTCTATGATCTTGATGTCGGGTTCATTGTTAAAGATCGACTCAGCAATTGCTCCGCGTTTCTGTACGGGGGGATAGGGCTCAAAAATGAACATGACCACATTGCCCGTGCCGTTTAATTGATCAACCACATAGGTAGCTGTCTCTGCCGCCATCACGTAGCCATTACTCGTGACGTTGGCTGTCAGCAAGGGATCAGCTCCAGAGTCCATCCCAAAAACTGGAATTCCAGCGTCTTTGGCCGCGAGCAACCCATTACGAATTTGTGATGGATCGACATTGATCACCATCGCATCAACTTTTTGCAGGGCGACATCTTCCATTCGGCTGACCAGGGCAGCAACGTCTCCGGAGGTGTCGATCACATCCACCTGCCAACCCTTGCTTTTAGCGGCTGCCTCAAAACCCTCCACCATAAGTTGAGTCCCTGGTTGTGCCAGAAAAGGAGTTAACACGGCCAATGTGCGAGATTGGGCGAACAAGAATTGGGGAAGAGCAAGCAGGAGGATTCCTGTGAAAATGAACAGATTCTGCCGCATGGGTGTCTCCTTTGGATTTTAGAAAAGTTGTATGAGCCCGTACCAGACAGAAAACGTCTGATGAAAGAATGAAACCGGTATCGTGTGATAAGGTGAAGGAGAGGTATTGTCAAGTATTGCTAGCGCAGAACTATTCGCTACTCAAACTCGACTCAGTTTTTTCTCGGCTTGGTAACGAAGCTACTGCACCAAAATGCTGGACACTGAGCGAGGCAGCGACATTCCCATACCGTGCTGCTTGAAGCAGATCTTTGGTGCGTAACCACTCTGTCAGGAATCCTCCGTCAAAACAGTCACCTGCAGCGGTGGCATCCACTAATTTGGACTGAATTCCAGGGATTTGTTCTCTCATGCTGTCCTGTGTAGCCAAGAGCACACCTTGGTCTCCTAAAGTCAGTGCTACCACTTCGACACCCATCTTCAAATATTCATCAACAATACTTTCTGGATTCTCCAGACCCGTCAATTGACGAGCATCATCCAGCCCAGGCAGGACAAAATCTGCTAGGGATGCTACATGTTGGATAATTGCTTTAGCCTTTGATAGTGACCAGAGTTTGAGCCGAAGATTGGTGTCAAAGGAGATCTTCACACCATTTTCCTTAGCCAATTCAATTGCTCGTAATGAAGCTTCACAAGCGTTGTCGCTGATTGCTAGAGAAATTCCAGAAAGATGAAGAATCTTTACGTTTTGAAAGTGCTCTTTTTTTATATCATTTGGCTTCAAGCAGCTGGAGGCCGAGCCCGCTCGACGATAGTCAAATACGTGCCCACTCGGTCCGTGTGAAATGAAGTAAATACCAGTTGGTGCCACCTCATCTCGAATGATTCGGCTGATGTCGATTTCTTCTCTCTCCCAGAATTGCAGGATCTCTTCAGCAAAAGAATCCTGCCCCATTCTTGTGAGCATCCCTGCCTGGCCACCCTGTCTGGCCACGGCTACAGCAACATTGGAGACGTCCCCACCAATACTGCGAACATATTGCTCTGGCTGTTGCTCATTGAATTCTAGCAGGGGCTCGCCCAAGCAGAGTATATCAATCATTGGATAACCCTTCAGGTAAAGCATGAACAAACTTTAATGCATCCCCTCGGATTTGCATGATAGCTTTCCCTGGGGAATATAAAGCTGAGCCAATGCCTGCTCCATTTGAGACCGATAGAAACTCAGCAAGATTGGCAGCGTTGACTCCCCCAGTAACCACAAGCAAGGTATCCTTTGGCAAAACTGCTCGCAGCGCCTTACAGTATGATGGGCTGATCGCATCTCCAGGGAATATTTTAAGAGCATCCGCACCTGCATCCAACGCCTGAAAAGCTTCGGTTGGTGTAAAGACTCCAGGTACCGAAATCATTCCCATCCGCTTGGTTGCCTTGACCACCTCTGGATTCAGATTTGGAGATACAATCAAGGCTCCCCCAGCGTTTGCCACCTGAGGAACTTGTTCCGGCTTTAACACAGTCCCAGCTCCAATCAGAGCAGATCCGCTGTAGCGTTTGGCTAGCTGCTGAATACTATCATACGAATCTGGTGAATTGAGAGGAACCTCCAGAATTCTATAACCAATTGTAATCAGTACGTCCCCCACCTCGTCTACCTCGTGGGGAGCAATTCCTCTAAGAATCGCGAGTAAGGGGATAGGATTCAGCCAATCACTGATTGATTTATGCATTAGAAACCCCTCAATGATTGTCCCTAGGAACCCCTTTGCTCTGGGCAATTCTTTGATACTTAACGGCAGACTTCAAAACCATCCCTTGTGCCAGTTGATCTACGTCACGACGCTGTAGCTCCTGCCAAGGTGTTTGAGACTCAGGAATTGGGAATCCATCTCGTTCAAGCTTTTCACGTCTGCTGGCTAACTCTTGGTCGTCTATCAAAATGTCTGCACGACCTTTCTTAAGGTCTATACGGATTCGATCATCAGTTTGAACTATAGCCAAGCCCCCCAACGCAGCCGCTTCTGGTGATGCATTTAGGATTGAAGGAGAACCAGAGGTGCCACTCTGTCGACCATCCCCAATGCATGGGAGTTCATTGACACCTTGCTTCAGCAGATAATCGGGCGCACGCATGTTGACCACTTCAGCAGCTCCAGGATAGCCAATGGGCCCCGCACCCCGCATGAAAAGAAGGCAGTTGGCATCAATATTTAAAGCAGGATCATCAATTCGATGATGGTAATCTTCAGGGCCATCAAACACGATTGCTCTGCCCTCAAAAGCATCGGGATCGTCTGGATTTGATAGATATTGCTCTCTGAAATCCTGAGAAATGACAGAGGTTTTCATGATGGCGGCATCGAAGAGATTCCCTCGTAATACCTTAAATCCAGCTGCAGGTTTCAAAGCTGTAGCGAAGCTTCGAATTACGTCGGTATCGACAATTTCTGCATCTCGGCAATTCTCTCCAATTGTTTTTCCGTTGACAGTAATGGCATCTTCGTGAATCTGACCGTGGCGGATCAGTTCTGCAACGACAGCAGGGACTCCTCCTGCATGGTGATAATCTTCCCCAAGATAGGCTCCAGCAGGTTGGAGGTTGACCAACAATGGAATGTTGTGGCCATGCTTTTCCCAATCATCTACTTCAAGCCCTACGCCGATATGACGTGCAACAGCATTTAGGTGAACAGGTGCGTTTGTCGAACCACCAATCGCAGAGTTAATCACGATTGCATTTTCGAAAGCCTTACGGTTCAAAATGTCAGAAGGCTTCAGATCCTCTCGAACCATATCCACAATCCTTTTCCCTGTGAGATAGGCTGCTTGAGCTCTTTCCCGGTAGGGAGCTGGAATAGCAGCGCTACCAGGTAAGGACATTCCTAATGCTTCGGCCAGGGAGTTCATTGTTGTAGCAGTCCCCATCGTATTGCAGTAGCCGGGTGAAGGAGCAGAGGAGGCAACTAAATCAACAAATCCAGGATAGTCAATTTCACCACGAGCCATCATTTCTCGAGCTCGCCAGACAATGGTGCCAGAGCCGGTGCGCTCTCCTCTGAACCATCCGTTAAGCATAGGTCCACCAGAGAGAGTAATTGCAGGAATATTCACCGTCGCAGCTGCCATTAGCGCTGCTGGTGTGGTTTTATCGCAACCGATTGTCAGGACTACACCATCGATCGGGTAGCCATAAAGAACTTCGACAAGGCTTAGGTAGGCAAGATTCCGATCCAAAGACGCGGTAGGTCGCTTGCCAGTCTCTTGTATTGGATGAACCGGAAACTCAATCGCAATTCCACCTGCTTCACGAATTCCTTCGCGCACACGCTTGGCTAGTTCTATGTGAGGGCGGTTGCATGGAGAGAGATCTGAACCAGTTTGGGCTATGCCAATCACAGGTTTCCCAGACTGTAACTCCTCACGAGTGAGCCCAAAATTAAGATAGCGCTCCAGATAGAGAGCGGTCATGTCGGGATTGGCAGGGTTATCAAACCATTGCTGGGAGCGAAAACGACACTTGGATTCAGACTGGCTCATGTCTCCTCAATGTAGATACTAAGTGAAGGAGGTACGCAGGGGGCAATTTCCCACTTGCTTCTGCAGGTTGCTTGAAGGATGAAGAAAACACATTGTCGATGTTTCAGCCTACTTGCTTTTGGATTGTTGACAAAAGTACGACTCTACTTGAGTATGTCAAACAGAATTTTCAGAAGCAACCACGAAAAAAAGA
>JACLAC010000978.1_pt1 | contig 25939 bp, 15 predicted proteins | sample 8027881 | NCBI WGS metagenome assembly JACLAC01 (sample SAMN15725517, study PRJNA655200) | protist metagenome | isolation source: fluorescence activated cell sorting (FACS) single amplified genomes of... | place: Spain: Blaines Bay Microbial Observatory, Mediterranean Sea | collected 2016-01-19 | reverse complement strand
CTCAACCGATTGCAATTCCTCCGCGATGAATTCCTCCAGTTTCTCGTTGATCCGTTCTCTTTCGAGACTATCCCATGCACCTTCTGGCAACTGGAGCTCCTTTACTTGTCCTTAAGGAGCTCAACCATGGCCTTACCCATGCCCAGCCCCACGTTCATATAAGTCTTGGCGTTGCCCCCGTAGTGCCCATTGGATGCTCCGCCCATGGAAAGTGGATGCGTATAGACAATGGCAGCTTCTCCCGTGTGAGCCTCGCCGAAAGCGAACATGCCTTCCATGATCAGTTTCTCATTCCCCTTGGCGGTTTCCTTGTTGGTCTGTCCGAGGGTAGCCACAACCATCTTGGCCTCAGGCGCATCAAACTCCTTACGGAGTGCCTTGAAGAGTTGCTTCAGGTTCTTTCCATACATGGCCGCATGGGCCGCGTTGTAGCGATCCTTGTCGCCCTGCCACCAGAGGAAGCCTGCGACCTCAAATTCCGGAGAACCCGAAGGCTTCGACGCACCCGGATAGTACCTGGTCAGTTCTGCCAATACTCCTTTTGCCCGGGCAACGTCTCCAAGATACTGGAGTCCTGCATGCCAGTTGTGCTTGGGAGGGGCAGGGATCTCGCCCTTGGTCCAACTCGGGTGACGGACCTCATCCTTGTGAGAAGGCGTCACCAGGGTAATTTTTTTACCGGTTTTCCTGTCGGTGGTCTCGACTTCGTGCCTCGGACTACCGGGAGGAAGCAGGTCCCAGCCAAGGCTGCGATTGCCGATCGAGCTCTTGAGAATCAGGACCGGAGCATCGAGGGCATTGCCAAGGTGGTGTCCGATCCCGATTTCGATCCCGATCTTTCCTCCGGAGACGGTCAGCCAGTCGTCGCGCTTGATACTGGTTTTTCCGGGGCCCCCCGCTCCCCATGACGTGCAGATTGCGCACATCCCTGCGAGTCGTCCAGTTACCTGCGTCATCAACCATGAAGGGATAGAGGTTTTCCTTCTTAACGGCGTGCTCAAGCGAGCCCTCCTTATCTCCCTTCACTTTCCCGAATTCCAATGTATTCGACTGCCCCATGATAATGAAGACTTGGACGGGTTTGGACACGTCCGCAGGCTTGCCATCGGGATCCGGCAGGGTCTGTCCGGCAGAGGGATCTTTTGCCGCCCCTGGCAGGGCCATCAACAGAGAGGCAAGAACAGGCAGCAGGGGGGAGGTACTCTTGGTGTTATTCATTTCCTATTTAACGTAACCCACGCGACATTCTTACTTTTATGTCCAGGGAGCAGAATGATCTCACCACAGGGACCAGAAACAATCTTCATTTCCGTCTCTGACTGGGACTTGCTCATGCCCACGGCATTGTCAACTCCTCCCGGAGTCTCTAATCACGACAGAATATTATCGCCGTCCTAGGGAACAGCCTGGAGCACTCGCTCAATAACAAGTTTCTTGCCGGCCAACCTGAACTGAAGATCAAAGAATCCGGATCCCCTGGCCCTGTGCGGAAACCCAGCCGATATGGATCCTCCCCGCCTGGAAAAAGTGATGGGCCTGGACCAATCCACCTGACTCAGGACCTTTCCATTCACAGCGGGCCCGGGTTCATATTCCCCATCAAGCAAGAGCCCCAGGACCGTCTCACATTCCTCAGCCGTCATTCCTCCCAGCGAGCCAACCCGGTATTCCTCTCCCCCCGTTCTCAGGATGGATTTCTTCATCAGCCGGGATTTTCCTGCCCAGAAATCGCCTCTCCTCACCTGCCCTTTCTGCGACCCGGCTTCCGGGGCCTGCCATTTGAGATAGCTCACGTTAAGAACCCGACTGGAGACTTCGCGGCCCTCCACTCGCTCAACCCCATGCACCGTTATACCACGGAAAGGAGTGGGCAACATGTTGTAGGTAGATATCCTTGATACATTCTCAACTCCACATTCCCGGGCCAGCTCAATCACCTCAAGCTCCTGCCCCTTGGTCAGAACAGCTCCCTCCACATAGTCCCTTTCTACTCCAAATGAGGGAAGCGACAGCCCCATCAGGGCCAAGGCTAACACTATCCTGTTCTTTCTGGTCTGCATCTTGTCTTGGGTTGTCCTGCTTATTCAGCCTCTGTATTATCTCCTGATATAGAGAAACATCGGCCGCTGGAATCTTGGAACTTTCTCGTGAAAAGACCGACCCGATGGATAACCCCCTGCGACCAACCGGAAATACGCTTGCCCCCGAAACTGCCGCCTCCATACGATGGAACCAGCCGGTGGCTATCGCCCATGACGATTCCCGGCAGGATTCGCGGTCAACGTGGACCTCCCCCTTCCCATGCAAAAGTTCGCATCCCTGTCCAAGCCCCCTGCTCTTTTTCTCCCCTGTGCTGTGCTCCTGGCATCCGCCCTGCAAGCCACGCCCACTCCTGTAATCAACGAAATCTTCTACCACGAGGATCATGGAGCGGGCACGGAGAATACCCTCACGGAGTGGATCGAACTCCACAATCCTACCCCGGCCACTATCGACCTCTCCAACTGGAGCTTCAGTCGGGGCATATCCTACACCTTCCCGCCCGGGACCAGCCTGTCCGGCAACGGCTACCTCGTTGTAGCAGCTGATCCCCCGACCTTTAACACCAACCATCCCGGGATAGACAAAGGATCGAATGTTTTTGGTCCTTGGACTGGCAGCCTTCGGAATTCAGGCGAAACCATCAGCCTTGAGACAGCGGCCGGAATACGTGCTGACCGTGTTCAATATGCGGATGAAGGTGACTGGGCTACCAGGGCCCGTGGACCCCTTGACAACGGGCACCGGGGCTGGACCTGGCTGGCTGACCACGATGGAGGCGGCTCATCCCTCGAACTGGTCAATCCTGCCCTTTCCAACAACCAGGGTCAGAATTGGTCTTCCAGCGCGATTTCAGGCGGCTCACCGGGAACAACCAATTCGGTAGCCTCCAGTAACGAAGCTCCTCTGATCCGGAACGTGCGACACTCTCCTGTCATTCCACGCTCCAATGACACAGTGGTCGTCGCCGCCGAGCTCGAGCATAGTGCCATTGCGGGCACGGCAACTCTCCACTGGCGGGTGGATGGCGAATCAGACTGGACTTCCCAGGAACTGGCCGACGACGGAACGGGTGAACTCAGCTCGGAAATCCCGGGGTATCCCGATGGGACTGTCATCGAGTTCTACATCCGATCCTCGAGCGACATCGCTGAACGCTTCTGGCCCGGCCCAGTCCAACCAAGTGGAGAACAGGAAGCCAACGCCCTGATTCAATTCGATAACTCCTATGATCCGGATTCCCCCTGGCTTCCCGGCACCCAGCCGAAATACCGCATCATCATGACGGAAGATGAGCGAGAGGAACTCGCTGATATCGGGGATGACAATGAGTCTCCCCGCAACGAGGAGGATAGCAATGCCGAGATGAACTGCACCTTCATCGTGGAAGACGGCACAGGAATCGGCCTGCGTTACCTTTCCAGTGTGCGCAATCGGGGGGCCAGTTCCCGCAATCCTCCCCCAAATAATTTTCTGGTCAAATTCCGCAGCGATGAGCCCTGGAACGATCACCCCTCCATCAAGTTCAATGCCCAGTATCCACATTCACAGGTGTTCGGAAGCTGGTATTTCCGTCACGCCGGGGTAGAGACCGCCAATGCCGCGGCAGCCCTGCTCCGAATCAATGGTAACGACCTCGCCCGGAGCGGATCCAATATGTATGGATCCTACGCCCGGGTAGAAAGCTTCGGGAGCGAGTACACGGAAAATCACTGGCCCCTGGATCCCGACGGAAACTTCTACCAGATCCGGGACGACGAGGATTCCGGAGAAGAAGGAGACCTCCGTTACGAGGGCCCGGAAGCCGATAGCTACCGCGACACCTACTTCAAGCAGACCAACCAGTCTAAGGATGACTGGAGCGACCTTATCGCCCTGACCAATGCTCTCAATAATGCCCCGGCCGAAACCTATGCACAGGATGTCGGCCAGGTCCTGAACATCGACCAATGGCTCAGCTACTTCGCTCTCGACACCCTCGCGGGCAACCGGGAGGGCGGACTGATAACTTCCAAGGGCGATGATTACGGGCTCTACCGTGGCGTAATCGACCAGCGTTTTATCCTGGTTCCTCACGATCTCGACACCGTGTTCAACCTTGGAAACACCACCGTTGACACCGACAGGTCCATCTGGAGTTTTGACGATCTGCCCGGACTGAGGCGCTTTTTCGAGAACGACGAGATCATCCAACGTTACTACGCGAGGTTACTGGACCTCCTTGATGGGGCATTCGACCCCGCCCTCCTGCATCCAATGATTGATACACTCCTGGGCGAGTGGGTCTCGGAGGATGAAATTGAAGACGCCAAGGACTGGAGCACCGGGCGCGTGGATGGGGCAAGGGATCAGATTCCCGACAGCTTTTCCGCTGACTGTGACCTGCCAATACTTGACGGGTATTTCCGGACTACCAACGGAGGCGCCCAGTTCAGTGGGGATTTCCGCGCCGCCCGGGCCCTCTCCGTTCTTCTCAACGGGGTGGAAGCTGCGAGGAACCAGCGTTCCGGGACATGGGAGCTTGAAATGAGCTCCGGGGAAAAATTCTTCAATCCGGGCCTCAACCGGGTTGTGGTGCAGTGCTTCAGCGGACCTGCGGGCAGCGGTTCACTGATAGATGAGACCTTCCTCGATATCTGGAATGACACCGGCACTACCACGGACGTATCGGGCACCCTGGTCGGAGAGATCCCCAACGGCAGCCTGAAAATCGTCACGCGGGACTCCTATCTTCCTTCGACTCCCGTTCTCGTCCGCCTTGAGTTCCGCAACCCCGATGGGACTTTCAACCGAAACCTCTGGGAAACCACTGCTACCCTGACCACCGACGTCCAAGGGGTCACCCTTACCCCTGACACAGTCACCATTCGTAATGGACTGGGCTCGGCTCTTGTTACGATTGGTGGCGGCGGAAGTGGGATCCAGGCCGAACTGATCAGGCGAGGGGAAGTCTGGAGCTACCTGGACGATGGTTCCGACCAGGGGACCGCCTGGCGAAACCGGGGCTTCAATGATGATTCCTGGAGAAGCGGGCCAGCCGAACTCGGCTACGGCGACAATGATGAGGCCACCGAAGTGCGGTTTGGGCCGAACGAGGACAACGATGACAATGACGAGGATGAGAAATACATCACCACCTACTTCCGGAAGAATTTTACAGTCACCGATGCTTCCCAGGTTCTGGCCCTCGACTACCGGATCAAGCGGGATGACGGGATGGTACTTTACCTGAACGGCACCGTCATCGGCCGGGACAACGTTGAGGAGGATCCGGACTACCTTACCGAGGCGAGAAACGGCTCAAGCCAGGAGGATGATTTTCTCGATCCCGGGGACCTGGATTTTGCAGCGGACGACATACACACCCTGCTCGTCAATGGCACCAACACTATTGCGGTGGAGATGCACCAGGATGACAACGAGAGCTCGGACATCAGTTTTGACTTTGAGCTGACCGCCACCCTGCCGGAGACGAACCCCGGCGACCTTACCATCACCGCTGCTGCTGCGAACCAGCAGACCCGCAAGAAACTCACCAGCCTCTACAACCAGGAAATCACCCCGGTAAGCGGCACGCTATCTGGCGACACCACCAGATGGAACGGCATCATACAGCTAACGGGAGACACCACCGTCCCTCCCGGGCATAGCCTTACCATCGAGCCTGGCACTCTTATTCTTATTGATGGGGATCCCGAAACCGAGGGCACCGAGGGCACAGACCTCATCGTGGAGGGCATCCTCGACTCCACGGGGACCGAGGATCGCCCCATCACCTTTACCGCCTCTTCCGAAGGGGCCCCCTGGGGGCAGGTCCTCTTCGACAATTCACAACCGTCCCGGTTCAACTTCAGCAACATCCACCGGGCGGGCCACTCCCCCCGGGGTGGGCACACCGACCACGGCCGGGTCCTCCGCATCATGGGTTCAAACGTTACTTTCGATAACTGCACAATCTCCGACAACCGTGGCAAGGTAGGAGAAACCGATAACCAGGGGGGAGTCGATTCCATCATGGTATTCCGGGAGTGTCACTGGGCCCGCTCCGTGATGGGAATCGAAACCTTCGATACCGGGGTTCTCATGGAGGACTGCTGGATCACCGACATGCTCGGGCAGTATCGCGAGGATGGCGAGACTGATGACAATGATGCAATTTATCTCCACGGAGCAGGAACCGGGCAGTCCATCGTGCTCCGAAGGCTGGTTGTTGCTAACTGCGAGGACGACGGCATCGACACCCTGGATGCGGACCTCCTTGTCGAGCACTGCCTCATCCGCGACCTCACCGACAAGGGAATGAGCATGCTGGGCGGCACTGCTACTGTAAGGCACAGCCTTTTCACGGCTTGTGACATCGGCTTCTCCGCCAAGAACGACGCGAATGCAGCCCTGAGGTTCTGCACCATTACGGACAACCGCTCCATTGGGATTCAGGCTGAGAACAAGAATGGAGATGATGATCCAAGTTTCTATGACGTCGCAGATTCCATTATCTGGAATAACGAAGATGAAATCCGCACCGACTACGATCCTTCTGACATTACCGTGGGTTATTCCATCATTGAACAACCCTGGCCCGATACCGCAGGACAGGACCCCAGCAACTTCAATACCGACCCGCTGTTCGTCGACACCGATAACTACAATTATCACCTCACTTCAGGCTCCCCTGCCAGGGATGCCGCTGACCCCGACCTGCTTCCCGACCCCGACACCTCCAGGCAGGACATCGGGTGCTACCCCTATGATGACGTTTTCGATGGGGCGGGATCTGAAATCAGGTGGCTGGCCGCAAACGGCCCCTACCGGATCACCGAGGACGCGGCTGTTCCTCCCGGTAACAACCTCGTTATCGAAGCCGGAACCAATGTCTACTTCCCACCGGGAGTGCGTCTCAGTGTCTACGGCTCCCTGCAGATCGAAGGAACTCCCGACCGCCGCGTTCAACTCACCAGCATTCCCGGGGCACCCCTTGAGGCTGATCCCGCCAGTGACGGACTCCCGCCCGGACCACCCAAGTGGGATGGTATAAAGATTATAGACTCCATGGATCCTGCCAACCGTATTGCCCATGTAGATATCCGCAATGCGCAGCACCGGGAGGGCTCAATCGGGATTATCCGCTCACAGTGCGTCATTGATGACGTGCGCTTCAGCGGAACCCATATCCGCATGATCTATACCGAGGATGCCTCCGTAATTGTCGAGAACTGCATCTTCCCCAACATGTTTGCTCCCGATGAACAGGCTGCCGCACTCGGGTTGGACAATATCAGCGAACACATCAAGGGCGAAGGGGACATTCCTCCGGGAGGCCGCTACATTATCCGCAAAAACTGGTTTGGAACAAACAAGGGGCACAATGATGTGGTCGACGTGGTGAGCGGAGACCTTCCTGAACCGATCGTCCAGATTCTCGACAACTATTTTGCAGGATCACGTTGTGAGGAACTGGATCTTGGAGGAGATCTCTACATCGCCGGCAATATCTTCACAAACATCTTCAAGGATGACGAAACCTCTGACCGTGGCTATGCCAACGCGATCTCTACCGGTGATCGCCCGGACAGCACAACCATGCTCGCTCGTAATATCTTCTGGGATATCGACCACGCAATCAGCCTCAAGAACAGGTCGGACACCATCTTTGAGAACAATACCGTCTACAAGGTTCATCCCGACTTCGTAGATACTTTTGACAACACCAATATCGGTTCTGCCATCAACCTGTTTGTCCCCGGTGACAGTTCCCCGACCCCGGCAGCAGCAGCCTATGCCAGTTCCAATATCTTTCTCGATATCCCCCGGGTCTTCGGCAATGCCGACATGCTCACCGAGGATTCAACGTTCCGCACCCCCCTTGAGTTTTCCTTCAATCTCGTCGACCCCTCAATCAGTGACACCAGCGTGGGAAGCGAGCATCCCGGAGAATCGATCTATGACCTGGGTAATGGCAATTTCACAGACCTTCCCCGCTTCACCGATCCTGAGAATGGGAATTTCGCCCTCCTTCCGGGATCGCCAGCCCTCAAGGCTGGACCACTTGGGGGAGATCTCGGGGCGCTGGTCCCCGATGCGATCAGGGTTACCGGAGAACCTCCCGCCTTTACTTCCTTGAGAAGGGCGGATCTCACCGTAGGAGGACCAGGGTTCTTCGGCTTTCGCTACAAGATCAATGACGGGGCCTGGAGCGAAGCCTTCGATATCGGGAATGCCGGTGGCCTTGTGCCCGATACCGCTACCGGTCGAACTGCCGAAATTGAACTTCGAGACCTCCCGGACGGAACCTACACCGTTTTCGTTCAGGGCCGCACCTTTGCCGGGGTCTGGCAAACCGCTCCGACTGTATCCGACACGTGGACTGTCGACTCCAACCTCAGGAGACTGGTCATCAGCGAAATCCTCTCCGAAAACGACGGCACCATAGAGCATGAAGGGTCCTTCCCTGACATGATTGAGCTCCACAACCAGAGCGCATCAGCCCTCAACCTTGCGGGCATGAGTATCTCCGACCGTCAGGATACCCCCGGCGAGTTCACCTTCCCGGCTGGGACCACCATTCCTCCCGGCGATTTTCTCATCCTCTATGCTGACGATCCTGACGGAACTCCTGGAATCCATCTTGGGTTCTCTCTGGATGCCTCTGGAGAAAGCCTTTACCTCTTCGATTCGCCGGACCGCGGCCAGGGCCTGCTCGATAGCGTCGAATTTGGCCCTCAGGTTCCTGGCCTCTCCATCGGAAGAACCCCCAGAGGCGACCAGTGGACCCTCAATACTCCTACTCCGGGTAGCGCCAACCTCATACACCCAACGGGGAATGCTGCCACTCTCCGGATCAGCGAATGGATGACCGAGGGCAATGTTCTTTATCGAGACGACTGGTTCGAGATCGAAAACCCTGACCCACTCCCCGTGGCCCTGGAGGGATTCAGCGTGAGTGACCACCCCGCAAACCCCCAGCAGCACTCGTTTCCTCCTCTGAGCTTTATTGCCGGCAATGGATTTCTCAAGCTCATCGCCGACCGCAATGTATCTGCAGGTCCCGATCATGTCCCCTTCGCCCTGGACGCCGATGAGGACCGCCTTTGTCTTTTTGATCCTGGTGGCAGAATTATCGATAAAGTTATCTTCGGGCCTCAGGCTGCGGATATCTCTCAAGGACGATGGGACTCCTCTCCCACGGGCCTGGCATACTTTACTCTTCCAACCGGTGGGCTCGCAAATGGCCAGGAGGGGCAGTCCGGCATTCCCGGTTTCGACAACGCCCTCGCTCTTCTCCGCTACCTGCGCATCTCGGAAATCATGTATGAACCCCGGGGAGGAAAACCATACGAATTTATCGAGCTCAGGAATACCGGACCAGTCGTTCTCGACCTCACCGGCCTGCGCTTCACCGACGGGATCTCCTTTACCTTCCCTCCCCTTAGTCTTGCCCCCGGGGAGGAGGTTGTCGTGGTCGGAGACCTCGCCGCTTTCGAGTCCCGCTACGGAGAAGACCTCAACGCAGCTGGAGTCTTTGGAGGAAACCTGGACAATGACGGAGAAACTATTGTCCTCTCCCTGCCCCTGCCCTTTGATGCAGCAATCCTTCGCTTTTCCTTTGACCCTGCCTGGTGGCCCTCCACTGCAGGACCCGGCCGCTCCATGGAACTGCGCGAAACTATTCCGCTCGCCAGCGCTTTCAACAGAAGAACCAGCTGGCGCCCCAGTGAAAACGTGGATGGCACACCCAATGGAGGCGCTATCCTGATCCCAACGGAGTTCCAGGCGTGGCTTGACTTTTACGGCCTGAGCCCTCTTGAGGATGGCGACCACGACAGCCTCGTGGCGCTGATGGAATTCAGTCTTGGGCTCGACCCTCTCCTCGACCTGGGCATCAACGGTCGCGTCTCCCTGCCGGCAATTTCACTCTCTCCCGGGGGGCACACGGTTATCTCATTTGCTCTTCCCGTAAATAGCACCGCTACAGATGGCTACGGAGCTGACGATATCGTTTACACGGTGGAGACTTCCAGTGACCTTGTAACCTGGGACACGCTCCTGACAAAGACCGACACCTCCTCCTTTGAGGGACCCGGCTCCATCACGATAGATCCGCCCTTTAATGGCCGGGTTCGCCTGAGAGTCACTGACGACCAGAGCAACCTGCTCAGGCGCTTTGTCCGATTGACGGTGGACTATGCCCCCTGAACTACCCGCTTTCCGCACCGGGAGGAAAGGAACGGGCTCACACCCTGCGAAATCAGCGCAACGCCAGCTACCGGCGGTTCCTGTTCTGATTCAAGCGACGGTTCAACTCGCGGGCACGCTCAGCCTGCTTCTTATTGAATTCCCTGCGCTTTGACTCGAGCTTGTTATCAGCTTTTGCCGTGATCCGGCTTGCCTTGTAAACCGTATCGGCAGCTCCCTTCCCATAGCGGAGCACGCCCCCGACCACCGAGGCCTGCATTCCCGCCCTGAGATCTCCCAGAGTTGCCTTCTTCCCATTGACCACGATCTTCGTGAAGCTTGTGATCTTGTAGGTTTTCTTTCCAACCGTGACGCTATCTCCCCCGACCTTCCTGATGGTCGGCAACTCCGAGGCGGCACCCTTCCGGGTAGGAGGGACGATCCGTCGATTATTCTTGTTGTCTCCATGGGCGGATACCGGAAAGAGAATGGCACCTGCAAGAATCACCAGGGAAGCACGGAGCGTGTTCATTCACTCTTCCTACCGCGGCCCCCTCCCTCTTTCAACCTCTGATTACGGAATGCCCCGGCATCACCATTATCAGCATCCTTGCGGCGCATCACAACAGGACCAATAACTGCCCACAACACTGGAGGGCATCCGGCGCTCAGGACAATGGCCAGGGCAGGATGCTCATGCCCCCACTGTCCGATAGAAGCGAAGGTGAAACCGAGAGGCAGACTTCCGCAGGCAAGAGCCGGGAGGAACCGGCGAAAGGGCATCCGGACCAATCCGGCAATACAGGCAATCACCTCGGGCATGACCGGAAGCCAGCGTGACAGGGCCACGATCCATCCACCCGCCTGCCCGCCAAATAAAGCCTCGCCCCGGGATAGATCCTTCTTTCCTGCAATCCATTCCGCCGCCGGTCTGCCCAGGTTCCGGCAAAGCCCGTAGGCAATTAATCCCGATGCCACCGATCCGGCTGCCGCGAGCATCCCACCCACCCACGGCCCGTAGACAAATCCCAGCGCAGACATCACGACCGTTCCCGGAATGGGGAGGGCAAGGTCTGCAACTAGTAATCCCATTCCAGCCAACCAGGCCCACGGCTTTCCGACGTCCTGAAACCATGCGTTGGTTTCCTGCAGGTCAAAACGATCAGCCAGCGCGTCTCCCCAGAGCATGAAGGGCACCAGCACGAGGAAGGTCAGAATCAAAAAGAGTCGGAGAAGACGCACGGGAAGACTCACTTGGTCACCCGGATCCTAGGACGATTCCGGCAGGAAGTCACGGATTGCGCTCGCGATCCCCTGCAGGCCGGAGATACAGTTCCCTGCACAGCATGCCGAAGCCCAATCCCGACCCTTTTGAGCTATCCGAACTTCCCGCCCTCGCACGCGAGGTCATCAAGGATGCCAAGTTCCCAATGCTGGCCAGCCTTGACGGTGACCAACCCCGCCTGCGCCCGGTTTCGCCAGTGCGGGTAGACGGCTTCACCGTCTACGTAGCCAACCTTCGCAGTTACCACAAGACAGGCGAAATCGAGTCCAATCCAAAAGTGGAATTATGCTACCTCTCTCCCGGACATGACCAACTCCGTATCACCGGAGTTGCCCACCAACTCGGGGACGACGAACAATCTCTCATCGATCAAATATGGGAGGAGAACCCTCTCCTTCGCCAGTATCTGGGAATGAGCGACAATCCCGAGCTCATCATCTATCGCATCGTTCCCCACCGTGTCCGCTTCATGCGGGAATGGGCTCTCAATTACCACGATGTACCCCTGCCTATCGACGTTTCATAGCTCCCTGAAGATACAATCCTCTTCATGCTGAATCATACGTCGGCGGCCTTTTTTCCTCGGCGCCTTCAGATGTCCGTATCCGATTCCTACACCCATCCCTGACTCGTCTCCCCAAGCTGGGCCAGCTTCTCCTTCCGGAGGCGGAGCGCTCCCTCGATAATATCGAGTTCCTCCTGTGTCAGAATCCAGTCTCCCCCACCCACGGTCTGCTCGATCTGCGACGGTTTCCTTACCCCAACTATGGCAGAAGTGACCTCTGCCCGGCGCAAGACCCAGGCCAGGGGCAACTGCGCCATGGGGCGCCCTGCTTCTTCTGCGAGGGGCCGGATGGTTTCCACTACTTCCAGGTTAAGCTCCAGCTGGGGAGGAGTGAATTTCGGATCACGGCTGCGATGATCCTTGTCCGAGAGAGCCTCCGCTCGTTCCCGGGTGAATGCCCCGGTCAGCAGTCCCTTCATCATCGGACTGTAACAGACTATCCCCACACCACTCTCTCCGCAGTAGGGGATCCGGTCTTCCTCCACCTCACGATTCAGCATGCTGTAGGGAGGCTGCAGGGAAGCTACAGGATGGATCGCCTGAAGCCGCTTCAACTGGTCCACACTGTGATTCGACACTCCAATCTCGCGAATCTTACCTTCCTTCTTCATGGTCACCATCGCTCCCCACGCTTCCTCTATATCTTCTTCCGGGTCCGGCCAGTGGATCTGATAGAGATCGATGCTTTCCACTCCCAGGCGCTGGAGACTGGCCTCGCACTCCCCGACAACGCTCTCTTTCTTCAGGCACCCCTTCACCGTAGCGTCCTCCTGCATGATCCGGCCACACTTGGTCGCCACAAGGGGGCGCTCTGATTGCGGAATCTCACGCAAGGCCTTCCCTACCAGCACCTCACTGGCCCCATCCCCATAGATCGCCGCAGTATCAACCCAGTTCACACCCAGTTCAACCCCCTTCCGGATACCTGCGATCGCTTCCTGTTCATCCTGGTCGCCCCACCCAAAGGACCAGTCCCCTCCTCCAATCGCCCATGTCCCAATCCCGATGGGGGTCAGTTGAAGCTCGGTGTTGCCCAGCGGTCTCTTCTGCATGCTCCGAGGGAACTGCTCCCTATCCAAACTGTCAACGATTTCGACTTCCCAAGTTTCTTCCCTCTTCCAAGAATCCCCTGTGCCCCATCCTACCAAGCGCCCCAATAAGATCCTGCGCCGCAAACAGGTCGGAAAGAGCCTTGTCTATCTGGAACGCTACTACGTTGAAACCGAGAGACGTTTCTATATCGAGGCCCTGGGCCCGGACTACCGGATCTGGAAACGAACACGAGGAAGCGAGGATCGCGCGATTGAGATCTACCAGCGCTACCGTTTCTGGGTCTGGTGGATTGAGGCCTGCTGCAACTGGATGCCCGCCACCCGCTTCTTCACCTGGGTCATGCACAAAACAATCTGAAACTGACAAACGGTGATTCCATCGTGGACTATCACCAGCAGGGCCCCCACGATCTGTCATGCTCTCCTTCTTTACCGACCCCTCCTACGACGGGCACCAGATGCATGAAGGGCATCCGGAAAGACCGGAACGGACCCAGTCAATCCTGGCTCACCTTGAAGAAACCGGCCAACTTGCATCCTTCGAACAACTAAAGCCAAAACCCGTAAGCGAAGAGGCCCTCAAGCGGGTTCATGAACCCCTTTACCTGGAAAAACTCTCCGCGAGCGCCCCGACCTCGGGCCTCGTCACCGTTGATCCCGATACTCATCTCGCACCGGGCTCACTCCCCGCCGCCCGGCTGGCCGCCGGAGCCCTCGAAGAATCCGTCGACCTTGTCCTTTCCGGGAAAAGAAAACGCGTTTTCTCCTGCGCTCGACCACCGGGGCACCATGCCGAGCACGACGCTGGAATGGGATTCTGCTTTTACAATAATGTCGCAGTGGGCGCTGCCGCTGCCCTTGCCCATGAAGAAGTGGAGCGGGTGGCCATCTTTGATTTCGATGTTCATCACGGAAACGGCACGGTCGACATCTTCAAGGACACTCCTGCAGTCCTCGTCGCTTCCAGCTTTCAGCACCCCCACTACCCCCACCGCTACTACGACCTTGAGAGACCGAACATCATCAATACTCCTCTCGTAGCGGGCACCGGAGGGCCCGGATTCCGAAAAGCGATTGAGCGCGACTGGCTCCCGGCCATCGAAAAATTCAAGCCCCAGCTCATCTTTATCTCCGCTGGATTTGATGCCCATACCGATGACCCCCTTGGCGACATTCACCTCAAGGAGGAAGACTTTACCTGGGTAACCGACCTTCTCGTGGCTGCCGCCGGGCAACACTGCGAAGGCCGCATCATCTCGACCTTGGAGGGCGGTTACAACCTTGAAGCGCTGGCCAAGTCCGTGGCCGCCCACCTGAAGGCACTCGCACCCTCCTGAGAAAGCAAACAGCCCCTCCGACGGCTACTGGCCCCCGCCGGATAAGGGATCTTCCCCGGATGGGCCTTCCTCGGAACCTGGTTGATCAACGGGCGGGGATTCGACCGGCAGATCGTGCATCTCAACCTTCTTCAGGTACTTGAACAGATCACTGTTGGTCGACAGGACAACCGTACTCTTGCCACCCATCATTTCAGGATAGAGTTCCATGGTCTTGGTGAATTCATAAAATTCAGAAGCTTCAGGACTCTGGTTATAGGCCCCCGCATAGATTGCCGTCGCCTCAGCATCAGCATTTCCCATGATGGTCTGCACCTGCTTGTAAGCCTCTGACTCAATCGTATTCAGTTCCTTCTCCATTCGTCCCGTAATCTTGGCGGCTTCCCCCAGGCCCTCTGAACGAAACCTCTCCGCTATTTGCTGTCGCTCCGAAATCATCCGCTGATATATCTGCCTTTCCACTCTCTGGTTGTAGTTCACCCGCTTGAAGCGGATATCCAGAAGATCGATTCCATAGTCCACCAGCTTGGCGCGACTTGTTTCAAAAATGTCCTGCTCCAAGGCCGTGCGCCCGCGAGAGATCTCGGGCAGCACCCCGACCAGACCACTGGCATCGGCTTTTCTTAGTTCATCAGACTGGACTGGCACCCGGTCCTTTGTCGTTCGAATCACTTCGATCAACTCGTGCCTGGCGACGGCATTCCGGGTTTCAGAACCAAGAATATCTTTGAGGCGGGACTCGGCACGCCGCTCATCCGTGAAACGCTTGAAATACTGGAGCGGATCGGAAATCTGCCACCTCCCATAGGTATCTACCATGATCAGGGTCTTCTCCTTGGTGGGCATCTCGGCAAGCAGGCCATCCCACTGCAGGATTCTCTTTTCGATCACGTTCACCTTCTGAATGAAGGGAATCTTAAATTTCAGCCCCGCATTCTTGACAGGAGCCCCCGTAGGATCACCAAACTGGGTGATAATCACCTGTTCCCGTTCATTTACCGTGTATGTCGCACTACCGACGACTATCAACACGGCCACGACGAGGGCTACAATAAGGCCCCCTGAAATAGAAGTCTTGTTCATCGCTGGATCCCTCCCTGGTTCAGTTGCAACAAGGGAAGGATCTGCTTTCCTGCCTCATCCATGATGATCTTTCGTTCCAACAGGGGCATCACCTTCTGCATTGTCTCAAGGTGTATTCGACGCCGGGTGACTTCCGGAGCTTCCTCATAAGCCTTCAACAGAGCTTCAAAACGAGCTGCATCGCCTTGTGCCTCATTCACCCTTTTCAAGGCATACCCCTCAGCCCGAGTGACCGACTGTTCAGCCTCGCCCATGGCCTTCGGGACCTTCTTGTTATACTCACCGTTAGCGATATTGACGGCCGTGGCACGCTCCTGTTCAGCCCGGTTGACCTCATCGAACGATTCCTCTACAGGCAGGGGAGGCTTCACCACCATGAGCTGAACCTGGTCAATACTGATTCCCATCCTGTATTTGTTGACCAACTGCTGTAGCTTCTTGATGTTTTCGTCTTCGATCTCCTGTCGGCCAATCGTAATAACCTCGTCAACGGTTCGATCCCCCACCACTTCCCGCATCACGGACTCGGCGGCATCTCGCAACGTTTCGTCTGCATCGCGCACGTTGAAGAGATACTCCCGGGGTTGAGAGACCCGGTATTGAACTACCCATTCAACCCGGGCGGCGTTCAGATCTCCGGTCACCATCTTCTTTTCCTGCTCCTGTTCCGACTCTCCCACATACTGATTGGGGTTCGTGTTTTTCGGCGTTCCAAACCCGAATTCCTGCTTCATCTGGCGCTCAACCGCAACCTTCTCCACCCTGTCGATAAAAAACGGGAGCTTGAAATGAAGGCCGGGGGATTGAGTCGATTGGTATTTCCCGAAGCGAAGAACGACACCCTCCTCCTCCGTCTGCACCGTATAAACTGAAGTCAGCAATCCCACCAGAACGAGGATGGAACCCATAGCGATCAGCACAGCCTTCGCCTTGATTTCAGGAAAATTCAGCTGGATCTTCTTTCCCCCACCGATATCGATCTCTAACATATCTTAAATATACAGACCTACCGGCGGCAGACACGATAAAAATCAACTGATTACCCGCTTCCTCCAACCCACCCCGGTCTGGAGCACACTATTCTGCTTGATCGCTCCCGGGGGTCTTTCCGTCCTGCTTCCTCCCATTTGATGCCCCTTGGCTGGCTACGCATCTCGCGAACCCCTTCATCACGATCATGGCAGCTTCCGGACCGCAGGAATTGGATTCTCCATACTGAGCCTTTTCTCTTCCGTAGGAAAATGGCTTCTTCGTATCCCATTGACGCTTCGGGATAAGGTAACCGACCTCGTCGTTGGACAACCCAAACAGCATCCACTTCCGTTCACCCAGGACCTCCCGAACGGTTGGCTCAAGGGGAGCACCAGGAAAATCCGCAGCGGGATCAGCCGGCTCCTGAAATCTGCCGTACACCAACTCGGGATAGAGTTCTCCCGGGATGGCTGCCAGCGAGAGTTCACCGAGTTGCAGGCAGGCCACCTCAGTCTCAATAGTCATGCGCTCTCCTGAATTCTTGCCACTCATCGGCTGCCCCTTGCGATAGGGATCCCCCGTCGAAACGAACCTCTCCCTCCTGAGGACTCCCATGGAAAGACCCAGTCGATACAGGCGATTGGTAACCGGGAGATAGAGCAGGCGAGCCTCAACTCCCATCGGAGTCAACTCCAGCGGTTGAGCCGCCTCTACCGCCCTCGCCGCCAACCCCGCAACTTGAATACCGTGCTTCCTGGTATACTCAAAGGTCGTGGGACCGACCGGGGGAGCCATCAATCCTCCCACTGCCCCGGTGAAGTAAGCCACCGGGCATTGGTATCTTTTCCTGAGTTCTCCCACCGTAGCCCAGGGGAAATCCGCGGTGATGAGCTTATTCTGTGGGCCCATCGCCTCCGGATGTGAGTTCCACTGCACCAGCAATCCGACCTTCTTCCCACTCCGGCTCGAGAATACAAGCACTCGCAGCACGGCATCAAGCGCAGCAGGTTGACGAGTATCCCTCAGCAGACTCGCATCCTCCGCAGTCCCGTAGGATACAGACACATTCTCGACCATGGCCGCCGCCGTATCTTTCACTAGATCAACACACCTGCCTGTTACCTCCTTCACGTATTCGTCATTCACGCCGTAGGAATACTGGTTGCGTCCCCACATTCCGATCACGTCGGGTCCCTCATGATTATGTGTGGAGGAAACGAGCACATAGGAAAACCCGGGCAACTCACTCCGGATTTTCTGCACCGCAGGAAACTGCAAACCCACCAGGTCTACTGAAATCAAGGCGATCCTGGTCCCACCATCCTGAAGCACCACGCACCTCGCCATCAGGGGGTCATGCACCCCGGCGGCCTCTCGTCCCGTACCGTAACCTGCCAGCCAGACCTTTTCTTTCCCTCCCAGTTTCGGGGTGATGTCCACTTCCCCGAAGCCCGCGTCAAGGGCCTGGAGAGGGCTTGCCAGAAGCATAATCAGGCAGAACCCCAGGCCACGCTGGAAATAAGCACTCTTCACCACCACAGTATCAATTATTCCGTGGAAACGGGCCACTCCAAATGCCGATGGAGGAAGTCGTAGGTTTTCTGCCCGTTGATCGTATGGGGCCCCACAAACCACTCGATCTCAGCACGGTTGCCAATCCCGAGTCGGGCCGCATAGAGAAAGCGTACCTTGGCGAACTCATAGGCCACCGTCTTGTCCGGAGCCACTCCATCAAAATGCCCCCGTTCGACCATGAAAGGCCGGGGACAGATGAGAGCGGCCATCTCGAAGTAGTTGAATGTTCCTCCCAGGTCGAATTCGAAGATCTCGTATTCCCCCTTGTTGGCATAACTGTAACGCAACGCAAGAGGGTCAGTAGCCGCATTTTTCCATACCCACTCGTTGAAATCTGCAGAGCAGATTGAGAGGCAATATCGATCCACGAGGGGAGGGATACGCATGGCCGACTTTCCTCCGTAACTGAGACCATAAAAACCGATCCGTTCAGCGTCGACGAAAGACAGCCCTGCCAGCCAGTTCGTAATCTGCCGATGCTGGGGCACCATCACCGAGAACAGGGTGCACCCCACCGCATTGGCCTTGAACTGTAGGATCCGGAAAAGATCCCAACCCAGATAGAGATTCTGGGGGGCGAAGGTCACGAACCCACGCTCCGCCAGTCGGGTCGAAAAGGCCTTGTAGTAATGGTACTCCTTTTCCCCCACGGTCGATTGCGGGCGACCTTCCAGACCGTGCTGGCACACCACCACCGGCCGCTTTTCCGAGCCATCGAGTTTCATGCCCTTGGGGAGTGTAAGGATTCCGTAGGCCTGCACGCCTGCCTGCACATCAAGAACCACTTCGTAACTGATCGTATCCGGTCCTTCCTGATAGCTCCGGGTATGAGCATTGGGCTCCGCCAGCTCCTGCAGGATGGCATGCTCGCCGATCACCTCCGTGCTGAACCTCTCCCGCAGCGGCGCAATACTCGCTTCATAGTTTTCCACGCTATCCAGTTTCACCACTTTGAAGAGTTCCTCCCGCACGCGCTCCGAGTCAACGAGGGCCCGCTGATTGTGACGGTCAATTACCTGGACTTGCTCCGTATGACGGCGAGCGATGTTCTTCGCGTTCTGCAAGGGCTTGATCGCCGCCCAGCCCAGATCACGCTCCGCGAGGTTTTTCTCTGGGACTCCCACCCCGGTCTTCCCCAGCAGTATCCGCCAGCTCTCCCGGTGAATTGCACGGTCCGTGGAGCGCAGCAACACCGATTCATTACCTATGAGGCCGGCCTCGAGCCGCACTTCCTCATCTTTCGGTTCCAGTAATTTTCCCGGCTTGCCCCGCTTGCCTGCTCCTTTCCGAAGTCGCTCCGGCAACCCCTGCTGGTCGAGACGGAAACCATACTCTGGAAAATGGCCGGTCTCGATCACAAGTGGCCTGGGAGCGATAAGACGAGCGATCTCGGCATCCGAATGGCCACGCAGCAAGCCGAAGACCGTGCGGTCTGCTGGCTCATCCCACACCCGGCCCCGCGGCCCGAAATAACCACTTATCAGAGCCCCATCGATCCGTTCATCAAGGGCAGCAGCGTAAAGAGCAAGCCGTCCTCCTTCTCCCCAGCCAACAACTGCCAGCTTCCCGCTCGTGCTTTTCCCGGACCGGCTCGGGTCGTCTCCCTGAAAGCAATCGACCGCCGCTAGAACCTTGAGCACCTCATAGCCCGCAAGAGTACGTCCCAGCTCCCAGGCCGGACGGTGCAACCACTCCCGCATGGGCATGGCGTGATGCTCCGTCCGCTTGATCAGTAGCGGCACCAGGACCCGGCATCCCGCCAAGGCCATTTCCGCCGCAAAGGGATTGGTCTGCTGGTTCTCGGAGTAAGGCTCCATCGCCCCCAGCTCTTCCGGATCCTGATCCGCATCCGGCAACGCAATGATATCCACCAGTGGAACACTTCCACTCGGCTCAAAGAGCAGACCCACCGCCTCCGTGTTCCCAAAGGTCTTCCAACTCACCTCGCTCACCGTATAGTTCCGCCCATTGCCAACCGGTCCCCGGCGGCGCCCAGCGTAGCGGAACGAGTTGTCCTTGGGATTCTGGTCCCGTGGCAGGCCAAGAATCCGAGCCAGTTCTTGGCGTGTTCCTCCCCTGCGCTCCTTCAACTCAGCCGCAATCTCAGCATCGAGAAAGCGATCCACCCCCTCCACCATTCTGATGGAGAGGTCCTCTCCGGATTCAAGAAATTGAGTCCCTGGCAGAACATTCTTCCCGGTTGTCTGCTTGAGAACCGGCCATGCCGGTTCTCCCTCTGCCAGGAGCGTAGTAGTCACGCAGATCCCGATCATCAAAAATAGTCTCATCTGGTCACGCTAGAGTGAGCATCCTGGGATTGGGAGGGGAAATTAGGGAAGTCATGCATGCGGGAACCGCCCTGCAAGCCACCCCGGATAGTCTCATTCCCCACCAAGGTAGGCGGCCCAGCGCGTCTGCTTGAAACAGGGCGTCAGGCACATGGCCCCGACAGGCCCCTTTCCCACCGGCGCAACGGTCAGGGAGACCCGTCCCGTCAAAGGATCAAAACGCACCAGCTCCAAGGCAACCCTCCCCATCGTATAGCGTGGATTTATCTCCACCACTGGCTTCCACCGAACCCGACCTTCAAGGTCCCGGTAAAGAAAGCTATCCACCCCCACCGGACCGTTGTACCGATGTTTCCTCAACAGGGAAGTTAGACCCGGCTCCAGAGAAGCCTCCATGAACTCCACGAGATGACCCTGCCTTGAGGAACCCTCAAAAAGAACACGACGTACCTTTTCCTCCAGAAAATCGGTAAAGCGATCCGCAACCGTTGCACGCCGGAACTGTCCCCGGGCCGTATTTTCCAGCACCACCAGCCCTCTCTTTCTCAAGCCCCTGTCGCTCATGTCGTAGTGCAGTGAGAAATCCACGATACGTTCCAGCCAGGGCTCGATCACCAGGGTCTTCTGCCTGCCAATCAGTTCTTCAATTGATACCCGCATCCCATCCGTCAGACCTTCTGAAACCCGGCAGATGATCCGGTTTCTTCCCGCCGTGCTGAAAGGAGCCTTAACCACACATTGAGGAAACAACGACGCCTGCATCCAATCCTCTACTTCCTCCACTGAACCAACCGTTGTGCCAACACACTCCGGGCCACACAGAAGTGGATTGGTGGAATTTTCCAGTATTCTTCGCAAAAAAACTGTGTGCATGGCCTTGGAAAACAATTCCCGAGAAACGGGAACACACTCTACCCCCAGGCTATTGATCACTGGTTGTGCATCGGGCGTACGAGCCCAGGGACGCAATTCGTGTAATTTCCTCTCCCTGATCTCCGGGAGACGCTCGGCGCATACGATCTCCGGAAGCTCCATCCCGGCATCCAGCAACCCTGCCAGAAACGGGGTTGGTGGCACGGTTGGCACAATCACAACATCTTCCTTTCGAGCAAGGTATGCTGGCAGAAGGGAGAGGTCCCGCTGCATCTCTCCTGCTGCCCGGGTAGGAGCAGCCTCCGGGGCTACAAGACTCTCCTCTGCCCCGGGATTGAACCAGAAGACATTGGGCGTACGCCCCTTGGACTGCGCACAGATCCTCAACTCCTGAATAAAATCTTCATCGAAGCCTGCCTTCCGGCGGCCTTCTTCGTTGAACGAAAATGCTCCCTTGGCCCTCGATGCCGAAAGAGGCAGGTGCAGACCGGTCACGAACTCCTGCCAGTCCGAACCTTCACTCTTCCATTTCCGGAACCAATGCAGTCCGTAGTTCACGTGCTCGATTTCATCACGATAAATCCTCTTCAAAATCGCCGCAGTTTCCGGATCTCCCGCCTCGGAAAACACCTCGGCGTAACCCCGGGCATAATCGAGATTAGCCTGCTCGAAAGTCAGGGAGAGCCGGGTGACGTAGTCGAGCGGTGAAGTCATGGGGGAAACCGTATTCCAGAAGAACCCGTTGACCGGAAGATCTCCAAACTCGACTCCGCACTCAGCCATCCTCTTCAGGTAGAGCTTCGTGTGCATCTGCTCCTCCTTCAGGGTCTGCAATACTCCTGCACGAAACTCAGACGGAGCCTCAGGAAACTTCAGCAGGACAAGGGCCATCAACTCGGTTGCCAGCAATTCATGATTGGCAAAGAAATGCAGTAACTTGCCTCTCTGCTTCTCATCCTCAATTCCCACCGTTCCCGGAAATTCCGCCCGGACTCCGTCACTGCGTAATTCCAGACCCTCCGGCCGGGAAGGAGATCGTGGAACAGCTATGGCCTCGCCCCGACGCTCATCCCCAACCTCCGGTGGCGGAGGCGTCAGCTTCTCCTCCAGGGTGGTCCCGAAGAGAATTCGTTCCGCAATCTCCCGGACCATCATGAGCCTTCACTGAAAACCACCTCTCCCCAGCGGTTCGGCAGGTGCATATTGACGACCCCCTGGGGACTCCAGACCCAGTTGTCCTCCGGATGCTCCTGTTCCTCGGGGTTCAGACTCTCAGCGATCGGGGTCCCATGCGGCGGGATTCGGACATAGTTTCCCTCCACCACCTCATGGCGCCACTGCACCCGCGAAAAGTTCATCTTCCACCTGTCTCCTGCCTGAGGAGGGGTGGCCCCACCCTTGTTGAACCTGGCCAATCCGGCCCACGGAAAGGCCACCGCCACAGACCAACCCTCATCCTCATCAGAGGGATCATTTATCGTGCCTCGTATGCGGACCGCACTCCGTAGACCAGGCAGGTTGCATCCAAGGACCGGGACCCCGCCTTCCCCATAGGGCTTGGGAAGACTCAGCTCCCAGATACTGCCCAGGGCATTGATTTCAAATTCATAGTAATCAAGGCCGTCCCCATCCGGGTCGATAAAGACCTCAAAGTCGTTGTCCTCGAACATCACCGCATTTTTTTCGGTGATCGTTCCCCACACATGAGGTTCCTCCATGTCAGCTCCCACGTAGAAAAAATCATCATCCCAGGCCATCCTGGCCCGGGTTCGGAACCTGGGATTGAGTGCCGGGTCTCCCGTGATGTCGATGAAGTCCTCAGTCCATGCAAGGTCTGACCACCCCGGACCGGACACTGATCCGTCAATAACGAGGGGGACCTCCACCCGGCGGCAGACGTATTCCCTTGGGACCTTGTCTTCTCCTCCGCTCACCACTCCCGGACCTAGAACTTGATGTGCAGCCCCGCAGTCGCCGCCGCCGTCACATCCGGCCGTTGCTGCAAGGAGTCCCAGATGGCCTTCACCCTGCGCTCCACCTTTCCCCGGAAGACTTCGGCCCCATCCACCTTCACCACCAGGGCCTGGTCCAGGTCCAGCAACCGATCGCTCAATCGCAGGATCAATTCCTTCCTCCCCCCAGCGCTGATGATGATTTCCTGACCCCTGACTTCCGCTTCCACGGTCTGCCCTCCCTTGGCGCTTCCCCGGGGCACCGCAAGCCAGTAAAACCGTTCGTGCGTGCGCCCGCTCTGGTGCCACACGATTTTCTTCGGCCACGGATCGCGCGTCCTGGCGCTCATCCACGGGAGGGCCTCGCGGTCATCGCCATTCATCCAGTGTCCATGTTGCGGATAAATTGTGACCTTGTGCTCATAACCCCCGGAATCCCCCTTGCGCAACTCCCCGAGTTTCTTTCCCCACTCGGCAGCCACCCGGTTCCGGCCGTAGGCCCCATCTTTTCCTCCCATGAAGATCATGAACGATAGATTACGCAGGCCCAGCGGATTCGCATTGTTGGGATGACCCGCCATCATCGCAGCCGAGGCAAAACGATCCGCCATCCTTGGAGCAAGCTGGTAGACCCCATCACCGCCTGCCGAATAGCCCATGAGGTAGACCCGATTTGGATCAACCCCCCGGGTGATTACAAAATTGGCAATCAGGCGGTCGAACAAGTCGTCGATATGACCCTGGTGCCAGAGGTTCCAGGTATTGGTCGGTGCCCGTGGAGCCACCACGATGCCCTCCCTGGGTGCATACAGCCGAATCTGGTTCTGCCACTGCTGGTCGTTGACCCTGGGCGGAGCTCCGCCACCACCATGCATCGATATCCAGAGAGAACGTCCCCCTTCAGGAGCTTCTCCGAATGAACGCTCCAGGATTTTCATTTCCTTCCCCGCCGCCTTCACCACTTTACCCGCCATCTCCGGCTGACGCTCTTTCGCGAACTCCTTTCGCAAGGTCTCCCAGATCAACGATTGCGCTTCCCGTGCGTCCTTCCTCGAGAGCGCCCCTCCCGGGACTGAGAGATGCCGCTCCTCGGGAAGCAGGGACAACCACTCTCTCACCGCCTTGAGCTGCACGCTCCCCTTTCCCAGTTCGGGCCAGACCAGATCCACCGTTCCCTCTCCCTCCTTCACCGCCTTGAAGCTCTCCCAGCGTGCTTCCCCATCATGCCTGATCCGCAGCCGGTAATCCACCCTGGTCCTGACCTTGACCGCAGGCATGTCATTCAGGTCCGTCGTCCCGGCCCGGGTGGTTACCGCTCCGACGACCTTCCCCGCAGCATCGAGCAACTCAACGTCCGCTGCCAGGCGATCACCACCTTGCCTGTCCCACAGTCTCAGGTAGATAGTGGCCTCCTTTGCCTTCCTTCCCTGGTCCTTCGCATAACGCCCGGTCACATTGACCGCTGCTACTTCCTGATTCTGGAGGTCCCATACCATGGGGAAGTGATTTCCCGTCTTTTCCCATGAAGTCGCCCAGATCGCATGCCTCCAGTCATTCGCAATGGCCTTGGAGGCATCACCTGTAAACCACGCCCGGTTAAGCCCCTTATTGCTGTACTCATCCGCCCCCGTGAAATACCATGTCCCGGAATCGTAGATCTCCACCCAGGTGTGATTTCCCCGTTTGTTGCTCCAGAGGGGCGTCCCGGCCACCCGGGCAGGCACTCCCACCGCACGACAGGCATCCACCATGATAATCGAGAGACCGGTACAAGTGGCCTTTCCCAGCGCAATCGATTCCGAGGGGCTCTGGTTGGGTGCCTTCCGACCCGTGTTGTAATGCACCTTGATCAGATTAAAGAAGTTCTTGTTGATCGCCTGGGCGGCTTCCGTGGTGGTCCTGCATCCCTTGACCAGATCCGCACACTGCCGGTAAAAATCCGGCCTCCACGCCTCCCGGGTCTCATCGAGGGAGGCATATGGTACCACATCGTTGAAGAATACCTTCTCGGGTAATCCCCTGACCCAGGGAAATTCCTCCCGCGCCTTGAGTGCCAGGCTCAGGTTTTCCGACAGGAAGTTGCTCTTGAGGTTCTTCAAGTCCACCACCGGCATACCTTGCACCAGGAAGACCGCCGCTCTTTCCCCGAACTCACCATGCTTCTCCCGGGCTGCTTTAACAAAAGCCGAGATTTCCACCGCGTTGTCTCCAGCCGCCGCAAGACGTTTCTCCCACTCTGCCTTCGCCCCACCGGGAGAAATCAGGAGAAGTCCGGTCAGGACAGGGATTACAAGGTTCCTCATGCCCCGAACCTAGCGACTGCCATGACCCGGGCAAGAACCTAAGGGGCAACAACCTGCCTTACTCCCCACCTGAACTCTTTTTCTGCTGGATGAGAAACTCAAGTCGGCGGAGCTCCTCCGACACCTCACGGAAATCGGCTGAGGTGAGGTCATATGACGCCTTGGCCGCCACAAGGGCTTCCTCCGCTGCCTTGTGGGCCACGTCATCGCTTTTCTTCTTCGCCTTGGCCTTGGCAACCCGTTCCTGTGCCATGTCTACCAGACGCTGGCTCGACTTGACGCGAGTCTCATGACGTCGCTGGATGGCACGCGCCTGGTTGACGATCCGCTCCGCGTTCTGCTTCTGCCGTTCCGCGTTGCGGACCTGCTGTTCCCAATTCCGTCGCTGGGCGGCATCCTCACGCGGAATGGCAGCCAGCTTCTCCCTGGTTTCCTGGACCTT
>JACLAC010012882.1_pt1 | contig 25953 bp, 21 predicted proteins | sample 8027881 | NCBI WGS metagenome assembly JACLAC01 (sample SAMN15725517, study PRJNA655200) | protist metagenome | isolation source: fluorescence activated cell sorting (FACS) single amplified genomes of... | place: Spain: Blaines Bay Microbial Observatory, Mediterranean Sea | collected 2016-01-19 | reverse complement strand
TACGAAGAATTATTTTAGGATTATTCTTCAAATTTGAATGTATTTTCATCACTTTAAATGCTACGAAATTAATCGAATATTTTCTTGTCTTATTTGATAGTAGATATACCATAAAAAGTAGTTGGTATCTGTGTCCCTTCCAAATTTTTTGCGTCTTAAAAAATGATTTTTCATATTTCTATCATCGTTATTTCGGGACAACTGCGTTATCAGTGCCACATACTGCGACAAGGATGTTACACTGTTTACAACTAACAATTTCTATATTCGTCAACCTAGATCTTATTAACTACGGATAAGTTAGTTGTTATCATTTTTGGCATGTCTGATGCTACGCACTATGTTGGAACGTACCCAACTGGTCAAACATCGCAGGCTCTAGAATCAGGTAATGTATCAGCTATAGTTGCTGGGCAACCCGGCTTCGGCTAAGTACTCAAATCAGTGCCTAGTCAAAACCAATCTTTACTTGTGCAAATGCGAAAAGATTAATTTGTAATTTACTATATGTAAGTAGTGAAAGTTTAGCTAAGAACCGAGACGATCAGTTAGCAGTTAGTGTGGTATAGGATTTTGGATTACATAAAGGGATCGAAAGGTGAAGCGGAAGTTCTAGGAATTTTGAGTGTTAGATTTCAAATTAGCCCAGAAGAATATAAAAAAATTTTAAAAGGTACCCATATTTTAATCCTTGGTGAGGCAAAAAACATTTGAAAGAGAGAGGTTTTTCGTCGGTCTATAGTTCCAGTCAGATAGGGGATAAGTTGAATGTTAAGTATAGAGTACATCCTAGGCCTGCATTCAGCGACAAATCTCTGGACCCATCTTTTGACGAATTCTTTACTCTGAATCAACCTTATACTTGTGGATGCGAATTCAGAATTACTTTTTGATCGGAGTTCCAATTTCAGAAAAAGCTAATTTTGGGCTGGCTGTAATAGCGTTTATGTTACCTTTAACGCTCTGGTCGGCACTTAGCTATCTACCTTTCCTCTGGCATCCTCAAGTCTTAATTGCAAATCCTGGTGATACCTATTTCAGAGAAAACGACCGCGTTGACAAAGAAAACTTTCAAGAAGAAAATCGACAAGTTGCTCTGGGTGGTCGGCGAAAAGCCAGTGGTATTCGTGTGAATCCAATCTACCTTCCAGCTCCACACCAAGTTCTAAAAGCGATGTATGTCTCTTTCAAAACACCTCCGAGAAGAAAAGGTGAGAAGTGGCTGTATCAAAATGTCTGGGACAGTATTGAGGTCATCTCTTTGGGGTTTCTTTTATCTTCGCTTGTTGGCATACCACTTGGTATTTTATGTGGATCTTTTCCTGTTCTTTCTCGTTTGAACGAGCCTTTCGTTGACTTTGTTCGTTACATGCCGGCTCCAGCCTTTGGTCCCCTAGCTGTTGCGATCCTCGGCATTAACGACGCTCCTAAAATCGCAATTATTTTTATCGGTACATTCTTCCAACAAGTGCTAGTTATTGCCAACACAACACGTCAGTTTGATCATACATTAATAGAAACAGCACAAACTCTAGGAGCGAATCGGTTTGCACTTCTTACCAATGTCATAGTTCCTGGCGTGCTACCAGACTTGTATCGAGATATGCGTATATTACTCGGTTGGGCTTGGACCTACTTAATTGTGGCTGAAATCATTGGGGCAAAATCAGGTATCAGCCTTTTTATTACACAACAAGCTAAGTATAGAAACTATGACAAGGTTTTTGCTGGAATTATTATTATTGGGCTAATAGGTTTTTTAACAGATCAAATATTAGGATTGATTGGTAGGCACATATTTATCTGGGAAGAAAGAGAATAATGACTTTAGATCACATCAAATCACGCCAGTATAAGCTTCAGTCTGAGACCGTTCGCAAAAGGCTTGAGGATATCAAAAAACGACCCATTTTATTAAAAGTCGACTCACTGAAAAAAAAATTTCAAGATCGGGAGGGGGAAATAGTAGCTCTAGGTAATATCTCATTTTCCGTTCATCAAAGAGAATTCATATGTGTGATTGGCCCCTCTGGGTGTGGAAAGTCGACGCTCATTAGAATCATTGCTGGTTTAGAAAAACAAACATCTGGAAGTATCCTTCTAGATTCTAAACCCATTGACTCACCTAGTTCAGATCGGGGAATGGTATTTCAGAACTACACATTGTTTCCTTGGCTAACTATAAAAAAGAACATTATGTTCGGACTGATAATGTCAAAAACTGATCGCCAGGAAGCCAACATTAAGGCAATGGACTGGCTAGAATTAGTTGGTCTGAGTGAATTCTCTGATCTTTACCCTCATCAGTTATCTGGGGGGATGAAACAACGTGTAGCTATTGCTAGAGCTCTAGCTACACGACCTCGAATTTTGCTAATGGACGAACCATTCGGAGCACTAGATGCACAAACTAGAGCCCAAATGCAATCTTATTTGCTTCAAATATGGGGAAGTATTGACATTACTATTATCTTTATCACACACGATCTTGAAGAAGCAATATACTTAGCAGACCGAATTTTTGTGCTTGGCTCTAGCTCCAACCAACTGCGAGAGATCGTGGAAATTCCTGTGTCAAGACCAAGAAAACCCGATCAGTTCTTATCATCTGAATTTTTGGCGACAAAGAAGCACTTAGAAGACTTAATAAATCCTGAAAAAAGATCAACAGCTAAAAAAATATCGATTAAGAATGGAATCGTTGAAAAATCGAGTTCTCTAGAAGGTTAAACATTAGCAAAATTTTTTACAATTTAATTTTAATATACTATCTTCATTAGCACTCTCATTATTGATAGAAAACCCGTTAAATAAACTTCTTCTTAGCAGTATAGGTTGGAAAATCAACAAACTATCTTCTGCTACTGTATTTACCAACTCTGATCTTGATTACCAATAACTTAAACTACAAGCCCTTCAACTTTGTTGGGATCAACATCAACTGTTAGGTAACTTTCTTGCTTCCAACACCGATCTTTATCAGATCATACATCAGAATCATTCCCTCACTGTTGATATTTTCGTCTCTTAGGCATGTTAACTTATCTCTCATATTTAACCCTATCTACACGCTTGGACTACTTCAACAATGAATTAAAATTATGCCTCAAACTGGTTAATCATAGCTGACTCCTAATCTCTGCTTAGGATGACAAGGATCCTAACATTTTGGGGCATTTTTACCCTTTTCACGTCCACACTGAATAATATCCAAGATGGAAATCCGAAAAAGACATCGGAGTCCTAGAAATATAAGCACAGAACTGAATTATTGTGATTGAATTTCCACTTCTCCAAATTCTTGTTATGTTGTAGAATTAATGGTTATAGCGTCTAGTCAGGGATAAGCTCATTATCAAACACCAAACAACTTGAGAGGCTGAGTTAGTATTATGATTGAACAACAACAAGTTCAATTTTTCCACCAGAATGGATATTTAAAATACGGCCCTGTTCTGAATATGGGTGAGGTCCAAGAACTAAGAGATGGACTGGATCGGGTAATTCAAATCGAATTGAATGGTGGGGATGATTCTGAGCCAGAGTTTGAGTTCGGACACGATTTAAGGAGCCAGAACCCTAGTGGACGAGTGATCACACAATTTTTAAATATGTGGAAACGTGAACCCGCATATGAACGCCTACTTCATCACCCAACTATTTCAGGAGTTTTGTGTGCTTTGCTTAACACTTACAAAGTCCGACTTTGGCATGATCAGGTTATTTCGAAACCACCGGGTGATAATGACCATTTTCGGTTTCATCAGGATTTTTATTTTTGGCCGCTAGACCGACCAGAAATTGTAAGTTGCTGGTTGGCCTTAGATGATGCCACCGTTGATAGTGGTTGCATGCATGTTATACCGGAAAGTCATCTGGATCCACGTTTCAGTCCTACAGGTCATAAAGAAGAGTTACGGGCCAAAGAAAGAAATGAAATTACGGAATCTGAACGGGATAAAGTTGCAAAACAACCTGCTTCATTTGGGAAACCGATCCCAATCAAGGCTGGAGAGTGTATATTCCATCATTGTCTGAATTTCCATGCTACTCCAACCAATATAACACTAAATCAACGCCGTGCTCATGTGATGATCTTCATGGCTAAAGGCGTCCAAGTTAACTTATCTCAAGCAGGAAACCATGTCCTAGTTTCAGGATTTGAGGTTGATGATGGAGAAGAATTAGTTGGCAAAGGGTTTCCTGCCTCTGATCCAAAACTGTGGGATCGCTGTTATTAATAATAGTTTTAAAGAATAAAAGATCTGGATTTACTGATCAATCAGGTATTAATTACGTCACAGTATAGTGCTCACGGACTTATTAGAAAAGACTACGTGCCTTTTCTAATAAGTTTTTTTAAGCGACCGATAATTTTGCGATTTAATGCGCTAGCTTCAGCATTCCCCAAGTGGTTGTCAGTTTACCCTGATGCTCGACGGGACTGGTATCTATTCCAGGACCATTGATCTCAACATAATCATATAATACCGTCGAATCCCTTCCACCAAGACCTGGACGACCGTTCTTATAAGTCTTATCTTTTGTTTCTACTTGCAGTTTGCCATCTATATAAGTTTTGATAACTTCACCTTTGACCTCGAAAATTATAGTGTAAGCGTCTCCTCCTTTCGTGTCTGTGGACTCTGGACGTTTGGGCCGGTCTCCACCGGTAATTTCTATACCGGTTCCCCCATCAAAGCGAAATATACTGTTGGTGTTTGAGTTATAGCTGATTTCTATAAAGTAGAAATCCTGGGTTGGTTTCTGCACTCGAGTAAAAAGGTGAAAGTATGGGCCAGCTACTTTACGAGCTTTGACTTCCATTTTGTAATCGGTCCATTTGGGGTCGCCAAAAAAAATACCCGAGTTCTGTCCCCCGACCTTCAACTCGAGCTGACCGTTGGAAACCTCGGCCGTGGCACCTGGTCCAAGTTCCCAATCCTTGATATCTTTTGGGTCATCGAATTCTATTCTCAGGGCAAATACAAAATATGGACTCAACAGTAATATTAACAAAACCAAGGCACCAAATGTCCAAAAGTTATTCATCAATAAATTCTCCTTGTAAATCCTCTTCAATTTGAATCATAAGGGATCGAACAATAACTATCTTCACAACCAGATTCCTAAAACTTATCCTTATTCATTTGATATAAAATCAACACATAAGCATTATTACTCGATTGCTTCAAACCTACCATTTCGGATGATAGAAATCGGCTAAACCAAGGTACAGCCGATTTGGTATTTTTTTGCTAAAACTTGAGAAGGACCCTAGTTCTTCTTGATTTCCGCCCAAACACTTGCCAGTTTAGCCTTAGGGTTTACGGCTGTTCCTTGGCCTACTGGAATTACCTCAATACCACTGAAGGTCGCATTGAGATCACCTTTTCCTGTTTCTTCATTACCAGCAAAATTCAGATTGAGTACTCCATCCGTGACCGATAAATTTTTGAAGATTTTGATGTCGATCTCATCTGCGCCAGGTGCTACATACAATGGTGCGACATTTTCATCCTCGATGAAGATATCAAATCCACGGTTGTCAGGCGACCAATGCTCACCTACCAAATAGGTGACATCGAAAACACCGTTTCCGGTCCTAAGTCCCATTTGAACAGTATCAGGATATTTCGCCCAGCTGACAGTATGAAATATGGCATGATCATAACCGGCCTTATCTGCTTGGGCTTTAGCTGCATCGGTCAGATTTTTAACTTCCGCTGTTTGGGGCTCTGTTCCAATCCAGCCCCCCCAAGAGTCGTCATCTTTGATATTAAACTTCTGCAGTCCACCAAACCAGATTCGACCTTGACTATCCTTGTAGTCGTCTGCCTTACCACCAATCACCCGGATCACTGGTTTCTCCGTAGTTTTTGCTAAAACAGAAACAGAAACAGAAACAGAACATACTATAAAAAGTATTCCTGTTAGTAAAAAGAAAATTTTTCTCATCAATAAACTCCTTAAAATCGAATGGATATCATCCCTGACTTTTTTCGATTCTGACTCTACCAAAATCATATATATTAATCAAGGAATAATGAGCTTAATTTCGGTATCGCCAGTACACCTTTGATGGTTTCAGTTTGATTCTTGATTTAATCTCAATCCTAGTTGTCTTCGCCTACTATAATCTAAAATATTCTACCAGTAGAATCGACTCAAGCCCTTACCTGCCCAACTATCCAAGCTGAATTAAACCTAAATACTGTCATTAGTACTTGACTAGTCTACTATTGTAACAATCCTTATTGACTGTAGATAATTTCCTTAGATTCAGGTGTACACATCTATTCACTTCTACTAAATTTATTTATTAGATTTTTTGACCACATCTACTACAAACCATATCAAATAAATGATATCGATTAGACAGCCCTCCACTCTCATAACAGCAACACTATCTACCTCTAGAGCTATGATCTTCAGGGGGTCTATCAGTTAAAACAATTAAGATCATGCTTAGGCACAAGAATGCCAACCTATTACTGATAACAAATAAAAAAATAGCCCTACATTTCATTATCAAACCCTCGCCAATTGGAACTTGTCCAAATTTTTGGAGAAGTTATCCGTCAGAACCCGATGCTTGATTGTTTTACTCATTTGCTGCTTATCTGGGTTGAGGAACATTATGGTGGATAGACCTGGTACAGATTAGTGTTGTACTTGCTACTTCTATGTCGTAATCAACCCTACACCAGTCATTATATTGTTGAGAATACTCTTCTTTCTATTGGCACATCTAATACCAAAATCATTCTCCTTCCAAATACTGATGGGAAGGGTGATGATTTAACTACTAGACACTAGGAGGTAGAAAGTTATGACAGCAAAAAATAATGCTCAACTAATTGAAACTATAACTCTATTGATGTTAGTTAACACCCAGTGTCTTCAATGTGGAGCCTTATCTATTGATCTGATGATTGATCAAGTCAAAGAACCCTCTCTCAAGAAGGGGTTACAAATGTTCGTTAATGATCGAGATGATAAAAACATTAAAGATACCTTGAATGAAGATCTCTACCTCAAAGATGACTACCAGAATCTAGTGATGGAAGGTGTCTGTATGCCTGCTTCATGAACTAATAATTTTTGTGTCAGTTTGATGAAAGAAAAGTTCAAGACCTATCTATCAACCGAAGATCAGGTGAAATTAGAAGTTAGAACGAAAGGGGTTTTAGGCAATTGGAAAGACAATTGCAGTTAGCAATCATGTAATCATTAAACATCTTAAACGATACGAAAAATAAATAAATTATTTTAGATCCTAAGAAGATTAAGAAAATAATTTATGGAAAATCTAGAGAGATTGCCCACAGAATGGGATTTAGAAAAGGGTAACTATCCAAAAAAATTAATGGACATATTATCATTACACTGAATGAAATTAACCGATTGGCAGTATCTTTGGGTATAGATACTTTGGACAAATTGAAACAGGTCTATCCTGCTCCAACTAATTAAGACAAAGAATCAATATGGTTGACAATAAACAAGAAGAGCAGAAACAGAAGGGTAGAGTTATACTGGTAAAGAAATTTACCCGACTACTGATTGGTGTTCTACTAAAGACATCGTATTTTACACCAAGCGGGTTCGAGTGAAAGAAAAAAGATACTTATAGGTCTTAGAAAAAGATACAGTTTTTTTGGTATTGACTTTATTTGTAACTATTGTTAGTGATATTAATGAAAGTACGGTTATATTAGTTGTTGTTAGGGGGATAGGAATAGTTATTTGGACTCCATATCTTATCCGAAAACGAGATGTGCTACTAAACAAATCAGAAGATGACCCGACTGACTAAGATTCCTTTTATAGTCTGTATATGGGGCTTTATCGATTGGGTAAATATTACTACTGATTTTAAGGAGTTTTAGATGAAAGTTTTGGGTGAAAGTAAATTGCGAGATTATGTTGAACAGTTTAATATTGATGATGAGGAATTATACTCAAACATTAGTAATGAAGAAACATTTAAATTTTTACAAAAAAATATTCCTCTTTTTGAATGTCCAGATGTTGATTTCGAAAGGACTTATTATTTTCGTTGGTGGACTTATCGTAAACATATTAAGAAGACAAAGGATGGTTACGTCATCACGGAGTTTCTACCAGATGTACCATGGTCAGGAAAACATAATACTATAAGTTGTCCTGCTGCCCACCATTACTATGAAGGACGATGGTTGCACAATGCAGAGTATCTCGACGAGTATTCGTACTTCTGGTTAAGAAAAGGGGGGGAACCACGCTTATACAGTTTCTGGATTGCGGACGCATTCTACAATAGATATTTGGTGACTTTAGATAGTAATCCTCTACTAGATTTACTTCCTGATTTGATAGAAAATTATAATTTATGGGAAACTGGATGGAATTGGAAGGGTTATCATATTGGACAAAGGAAAAATGGATTATTCTATACCATTGATGACAGGGATGGAGGAGAACTTTCCATAGGTGGACATGGTTTTCGCCCAACTCTCAACAGTTTTATGTATGGCGATGCCATGGCCATTTCAAGGATAGCAAATCTAGCCAGAAAACAGGATATAGAAAATGAGTACAGATCAAAAGCCTCCAGAATCAAAAATTTGGTTCAAGACAAACTATGGGACAGTGAATCTAAGTTTTTTAAAGTTTTACCAAAAGAAGGAGGAGCGCTTAAAGATGCACGCGAGCTTCATGGATATGCTCCCTGGTACTTCAACATGCCAGATTCTGGGTATGAGGAAGCATGGAAAGAATTAATGGATAAAAAAGGTTTTTATGCTCCTTATGGACCTACTTTTCTAGAACAACGACATTCAGAATTTATAATTTCTTATGAAGGACATGAATGCCAATGGAATGGCCCAAGTTGGCCTTTGGCTACATGTAATGTGCTAACATCACTTGCTAATCTATTGAACAATTATGATCAAGATGTAATCGGAAAAGAGGATTATTTTAAAACACTTAAGTCTTACACTGATTCCCATAAGCTTGAAAGAGAAGACGGTAAGATACTACCATGGATCGATGAAAACCTGAATCCATACACCGGTGATTGGATATCACGTACACGCCTTGAGTCTTGGGAAAATGGAACTTGGAGTATAGAGAAGGGGGGGAAAGAGAGAGGAAAGGATTATAACCACTCGACTTACAATGACTTAATAATTACTGGTTTGATGGGATTAAGACCACGAAACGACAATGTGATTGAGATAAATCCGTTGTTACCTGAAGGGAAGTGGGACTATTTTTGCCTTGATAATGTATTTTATCATGGTTATAAATTGACTATTGCTTGGGATAAAACTGGTGAAAAATACAAGAAAGGAAAAGGATTAATGATTTTTATTGATGGGAACTTAAGAGCTAATACCGAAAATATTGAAAAAATCGTTTTTGATTTAAAAAAATGAACGGAAGTATAACAGTATATTCCCGTTGTTATGCGGAAATCCAAACTGAGCATTAGCAAAACCGCCACTCAGTGGCAGGATATCTATTCCAATAGTAACCAGCTGACGGCGTCAGTATTTGGAAACGTGAAGTTAATAAGATAGAAAAAAAAATTCTTGCGAATATAGATAATAGTCAGTAAAACCTGAACTTGGTAACTATTGATATGCACAAACAAACAGTTCGGGCCGGACCTTATGCGGTAAATACGGTAAGAATTATAGTTGAATCTTTTGCTGTAAAATCTAGCCAAAACTCAACCCTTCGCCAGGGCGTTCTACAAGGACGCCCTCATTCCGTAAATTATCGAAAAGCTCAATAAATTGACTCCACAGACTATGACCGACGGCCTATCCAGAGAATTCGATTGTGGGTGAATTCACATGGATTTTTCTATCCATTCTTTTTGCTGCTCTTGTTTATTTTTGAAATAGTCAATACGATTGGATTTTTCCTTTTTATCAATTTCAAGCCTTTTCATTGCTAATAAAGATAGGTAAAAAAACAAATATAACCATGGGCTGTCGAAAAGTCTCCAAACCACCTAATTTCTTCACCTTTTATATCCTTGTAAATCGAATAACACCCCCACTCAAGTAAGCTGAAATATAAAACATTAAACACATATGGTTTTGGTCTGGATAATATCCAATTTTCAAAATGATGCCGACCAAACCGATCGGGAAAGAAAATGAATAAAGATGAGCCGACAAATAAAACAATGAAGATTATATATTCTATACCTCTTACCCTTTGGTATTACCTAACCGATTAATCCGTTGTTGTAGATTATCGGGCATTGGTTTGACTATGCCTTGGTCAATTTCCTGTCGGTGTTGGAGTTTCTTCTGTTGGTCTTGTTCTATCCGTTGCTTGGTATAGCTTCTAAATCATCTTGGGATTGGGTCAGGTCAAGCTGTAAGGTAGTCTCAGGTTGAATATTGGTCTGATTCTTGGGTTTGGGTAGCTGCCACCTCTGTCGTTTCAATGGATCAATTAACCTCCCTTCCAACGCTGATCTTTATCAGATCATGCGACAGGATCATCCCCTCGGCATTGATGCTTTCGTCTCTCAGGCCTGTCAGTTAAGTCCTCATGTCAACCCCATTCAAGCTTTTCAGCTCCTTCAAGAGTATATTAAGATCATGCCCGAAACTGGTGGCAATGGCAGACCCGTTGGACGCTCCGACTGGTTCCTGCTCTCAATCTCTGATTCCTTCTTCAAGCGGGCCTGGGCCAATACCTTCGACTTTCTGCTCCTCTATTGGCAACAACATCAAAATCCTGCTCCTCATCCCCGTGCTCTCAAACCCATTACTCGCAACCGTAATCAGTCTCGTAAACCTCGTTCTTCTCACTTTTAACCAACTATAGCTTGATTTGTTATTCAACTTAAATTAACCACTAAAACCATTTTAAATCCCTTTTAAAACCCGTTTACTTGGCTCCGTAATTTCAGCTTGAAACTCCAAAGATTCAACTTTGATCTCTGCTTAGGATCACAATTTTCCTCGCCTGGCTGGGCATTGTTACCTTTTTGACTGTAAAATCCTTCCTGCCTGCTTTTTTCACTCTAGATGGGGTTAAATTATAGTTTTTTGATTGGATTTGTTGATTGGTTTTTATCTAGGGGACGGATATGGGGAAATTAATGGAGATTATTAAGGTGAGGGTTCGAAGATTTTGTTTTTTATTTGTGTTGTTGGTCCTTTTTGGCTGTAGTGATGATTCTTCTAATCAAGATGAAATTGTTCAGGATTTAGTTCAAGACGAAATAGTCGAGGAGAATTTAGTTGAAGACGAGGTCGTAGATGATAAATCTGCTAAGAATATAATTTGGGAGAAAGACGGTAAGGAAATGGTACTGATACCAGCTGGCTCATTTGCGATGAGTGATGCTATGAATGAACCAGAAGAGTGGATGGAAAACGCCAGACCTGTACATAAAGTGGAACTTGATGCTTTCTATATGGATATCCATGAGGTGACCGTAGGTCAGTTCCGAGAGTTTGTTAATCAAAGTGGTTATAAATATCCTGATTTCGGTTGGGATGAGGTGGCTAAGATCTCACCAGATGATGATTATCCGATGATGTATGTCAATTGGAATGATGCCACCGCTTATGCTGAATGGACGAGTAAGCGATTGCCAACAGAAGCGGAATGGGAGTATGCAGCTCGAGGGGGCTTAGAAGGCCAACGTTATCCGTGGGGAGACGAAGCACCAACAGCCGAAAGAGCTAATTATAACGCTAATGTAGGAGAAACGACGATAGTAGGCAGTTATCCAGCTAACGGTTACGATCTATATGACATGGCTGGTAATGTTTGGGAATGGTGTCAAGATTGGTATAAAGAGGACTATTACAGCAAATCACCGGTCAACAACCCGCAGGGGCCAGAGGATGGTTCACACCGAGTGTTGCGGGGTGGTTCTTGGAACTCTGTGATACCTCTGCCCTTCGGGTGGACTATCGTAGCGAGTTCAATCCCCTTCCGAAGGTTAGGGACTTCATCAATGGATTTCGATGTGTATCGGGATCGACTTAATTCACTGCGGAAAACGAAAAGAAAAACCGTATGAAAAACAAAAGTTATTTATAGATAAACACCAAGACAGTATAACATCTTGCAACCCATATATTAGGATTAGCTCGTGTGGTACTCTTTCATGAGTAGAGTATTTCCAACTTAATGATTGTAGATGCTTAGCTGGACCTCCGTCATAATAGATGGATAGGCATTTTTTATGCATTCGTGTTGACAGGAAAACAGTTCTATAAGAATACTCCTGCATTGTTAGGTACATTATTTTTATAAATCAAATCGTACCAATTCCAAGATCATTTGACTTAATAGCAGAACTAGATCAGAAAATGATCTACGCTAAACGTGTGTATGGTCGATCAGTAGAGTGGAAATTAGACAGATACCTAAATAGGTATAGTTGGGTGGTTAGAAAACTGGTCAAATTTAGTACTGGTCGATATATCGAGTCAGTTTCGATTTTGCAGGGAACTGCAATTGTGAAAAAATATGTGGTTTGGTTATTATTTGCTCTCTTTTGTTTTACTGAGTTATTCAGTTATGCTGACATTACCTACTTGGGACTCGAAAGTTCACAGGGTAATGATATTATCTATTCGAATAACAGGAAGCAAATAAAAGGAGAAGTAGTAGAGCGAAGTCCTCAGTTAGTAATAATTAAAACTTATAATGTTGATAGTCATGTACCAAAGACCAAATTATATCTAAATCTGTGTTCAGTGGGTATCTTGGCGGCTTTTGCAGGCATAGCTTTCATTTCAATTTTTTTGGGCTATGGTAATTTTTGCTCTTTTTTATGATTCAAACTACTTAGCAAAATTTCTAGGTTTTTATTAGTAAACCGTTGGAAAACTGTAGCTATTATCAAGCAGTAGCGATACGTTTTCTTCGGTTTCTTTATCTTTGTCTCAATCCACAAAGTGAAGAACAGTACTTGATCCCTTTCCCGTAGGCTATTTTTTCGCAACCTACACACTCACAAATCTTGATCGGTTTTCCTAACTTTGGCTCTAAGATTGTATTCAAGACAGTCATGAATAAATGCCATCTCACCCAGTACCAAACATTATCAGTGTACATCGAAGCATAAACAGTAAAATCATGTTCATCTGTCTCAATTGGATTATCATCTTCATTGACATATTCGAGATCTTCATCAATTTCTATTTTCACGCCTAATGGATCACCCTCGCTTGTCTCATAAAATGGAACTAATAGCTGGTAATTATGTGTGATATTACATGTGCATTTTCGAGCTTCGATTCCCTTATATGGGCAACCCTCAACATGTTCCAGGTTTAATTCTTCCCGATCTTCTTGGGGTTTTAGTTTTGGTATTTCTGGCGGTGTATTTCTGACTTGATCGAATAAAATACCAATAGATTCATCACTTGCTGATCCACCATTTTTAGCTTGGTCAGTTAATACTTTTTTCAGCAAATCGAAACTTTCTTCCATTTCTTCAAGACTTACTTTTTCTGATAGGTAGCCAGTATTGAAACTAGGTATATGGTCAGCTCCATTCTCAACATCATTGGCAATAGAGACAGCCGTTTCCATATTTGACATTTCTCTCAATTCTTCCAAGCTAAATTCTAGAAAACAATCTAGTAATTCGGAATAAGATACATTGTCTTGGCTCATGTTGAAACTGTTACCTCCAAATGACTTAGTGCGGACCGGTATACCATGATTTCATCATAGTATACAGGAATATGATTCCAGATGGTGGTAGTATCAGAATCAAATTACCAATATCAATCATGGGGGAAGGGGGGAATCTGAGCTAATAAATATTAGTAAGCTTGGATATATTCCTAATTGACACTTTGATAATTCTACTTTCTCAAAGTATTCTCTCTGAGCCATCGAAGTTTATCAGAATCATCTTTTTTGTTGGTTGGCTTTTATGTTCTAATTCCTATAGTCTAACTGACGTTGTCCTATTATTCGGACAATATTCGCCTATTATAATCTAAAATATTCTACTCGTTGAATTGGCACAAATCTCCATCTGCCATAAATGCCCCAGCTGAATTAGCCTCAAACACCGTCATTAATGCCTGATTGGCCGACTGTTGGAATAATTCTCCTTGGTTGCACCTAATTCCCTTGAATTCATCCCATTGGAGACTAAATAATCCTCTGGTCTTTTTAGCCGTCGATTTGGCTCCACAAAACCCACATAATCCTAGCTGTCATTCAGGTGACACTCACATAAATTCACTAGCAATTTTTTGGATTTCATGAACTTTGACAGCCACAGTGAGGGCTGAAACAGTCGTTTCCAGAGGTACCTTCCTCGCGCAGCACTTTGGTAAAGTGGCATCAAACCGTGGAGGAACCAGCCAAGATCAGGATTAGTTATTTAGCTGATGGATAAGCTTAAGTGTCAATTGATCTTAGCAAGAAAGTTAGTTAACCAATTACCAGTTTAAATATATAATCCATATTCTCACATTTTTGAAAGGGCTCGGTGATAAAGTTGATGAGTAGTTGTTTCTGCCAGATAAGTTCGAAAGGTTGGAGTGCAATAGAAGGTGTGATTGATTCTTTTCTATCTAACATCTCAATTTTGTATCAATAGATTAATCTCAGGATATAGAAATGCGACCAAAGAGGTTTTATGGAATTACTAGTATTTGCTTTAGTAGTAGCATCAGCTATTTTAATTTTTAGAGTATTCAAACTCGATAGGTTTTGGGAAGATGATGAACATGTAGACCCTGTAAAGTGCTATAAGTATGGGGCTGACAGACAAAGAAAAACTCGATCTGAAATTAATGAAACAGAATTAATAAAAGAACCCAGGGATAGAATTCTTTTTAAACCTTGTCCAGAATGCGGATACTCAGGCAGGAAGCTGGTAGGTACTACTCATCTCAGTAGTGTAGATAGTGGAGTTTGGGGTGGTGAGATGGTGGTGGTGGTGAATAAACAGATAATCTGATTATTCAGGATGGTAGCTTGACCTGAAACGAAATATTAATAACGATTTCGTTTTGGTATTTAGAGAATCTCGTTATTATTAGGGAGGTTGTGGTTGTTGTTTGTTATAGATTGAAAAAAGGAAGGGCAACCTCCCAAAAAGAAATTAAATCAATAATCTACTGAGACACCCCTCCGCTAGTAAATGGCAATAGATCTGACACCATTTCGCTTTGTTTACATTGACTTTTATTTCTGATCTCTGAAACAATAAAACTGCCTAGGGTTCGATTTAAGGGTGGTCTGTCAAATTCTGGTTTTGCCTGTCCAGAAGTTAACAGTTTAATCTGGAGTGATTTAGGGCTGTTGATTGGTCAAATAGGGTAGGTTGTTTGGCTAGTTTGGCTAGTTTGGCTGTTCTGATTTTGTTTTACATCCCATTTTCTAAGAGGCTACCCCTGTCAACAAAGTGTTGTGATCAAAGGGTCAATTAAGGTAATGATGCGAAGATTCTGTCTACGATTTTTTTCTACTCTAGCTACGGCTGAAAAGTATGCGCTGCTGGTGGGTATTAATGATTGTTGTAAATAACTCCTATAGTTTTAATGCCAATAGGTGAATCTAAAAATACGGTCTGGTTTTGAATTATGAAAAAGATTAGTTATTATTTTTTGTTTCTGTTGGCCTTTTCTGTTTATAGTGAAGAAAAGGAGTCTTTGCCCGTTGTCTCTGAGGTTAAAGAACTAAAAAATATTCAGGCTAAAAAGATCATTTGGCAAAAGGATAAATCCATCATGGTTGCGATCCCGCCCTCGGATACCACCGAACATTTTTGGGTCGACACTACCGAAGTTACAGTTGGTCAATTTAAGAAGTTTTTAGCTGAGTCAGATCACCAATTTAGTGATGATTTGTGGAAGGATATTTACGAGGTTTCGCCTACTGATAGCCACCCAATGATTTGTGTGAACTGGCAGGATGCCACGGCTTACGCTCAATGGGCTGGTAAGCGTTTGCCAACTGAAGCCGAATGGGAGTTTGCTGCTCGTGGTGATTTGATAGATAAAGAATATATTTGGGGAGATGATGAAAGCTTAGCCCGTGATTATGCCAACTATAATGGAACTGGTGGTAAAGATAAATGGGATGATACGACAGCACCAGTAAGTAGTTTGAAGCCGAATGGTTATGGTCTTTATGACATGGCCGGTAACGTTTGGGAATGGTGTCAGGATTGGTATAGCAGTGATCAATTTGGACGAGTGATGCGTGGGGGCGATTGGAAGAGCCCTGTCAATAGCTTACGTCTGGCTTTCCGCGGCTACAACATTCCCAATTATAGGCATGACTACGACGGGTTTCGATGTGTGTCAGAATCGCCTTAATTACCCTTTATCCCTCCGCAAGAGGGGCCTTTACGCCTTGACCCCTGTTAGCTTTTGTCTTTATGCCAGCTCTGCCAAAATTATCGGACATTTTTTTTGAGGCTTTGAGTCTAAAAAATGACAGTCTTTGTACTAAGGATTGTGGTTTCAGGCTGCCAGTTGGGAGGAAAACGTCCCATAATTGTCATTATCGGTCATCAAAGGAATTGATAATGAAAAAGATTAGTTGTTGTTTTTTGTTTATGTTGGTCTTTTCTGTTTGTGCTCAGAAGGAAAAGTTACCAGTTGTTTCTAAGGCTAAAGAACTAAAAACTGTAAAAGGTAAAAAGATCATTTGGAAGAAAGATGGGGCTAAGATGGCATTAGTTCGCTCTTATAAACCAGCCGAATATAAACAAGAGAAAACATTTAATCGATTGGGTGAACCAATTACTAAAAAGGTCAAAGTCGATGAGGTGCTACCTTTATGGTTTGATATGACAGAATATACAAATATGAAACGAGAAAAATTCAACAAAAAGAGATCAATAATTTTATTCTTGAGCCTACTGTATTGTGTTTTATCCTGCACTACACAGCAACCTGCATCCATCCGAGCAAATGTTACGATTAACACAGATGCGACTGTCAAAACATACAACCCTATGATTTTTGGTGGTTTCTTGGAACATTTTGGAGATCAAATCTATAGAGGAGTATATGAACCTGGCTCACCTCTTGCTGACGAAGATGGTTTTAGAAAAGATGTAGTGGCAGCACTGAAAGAGCTAAATACTACTGCTGTTCGTTGGCCTGGAGGCTGTTATGTAAGCGGATACCATTGGGAAAATGGAGTGGGCAAAAATCGTCCCATTACAGATGATATGGTGTGGGGAGTAAAAGAAAACAATACATTTGGCACAGACGAGTTTATAAAACTTTCTCGCTTAGTTGGATGGGAACCTTATATCTGTAATAATGCCGGAAATGGAACTATAGAAGAAATGTGCAACTGGATTGAATATTGTAATGGCACTACTGGAAAATATGCGCAAATGCGTAAAGATAACGGACATCTGGATCCTATGAATGTAAATATCTGGAGTATTGGAAATGAAAACTACATTAAGCAAGAAATAGGATACAAGCCTATTGAAGAGTGGGCTCCTTTTGTTACCAATGCTGCTAAAGCCATGAGAAAAGTAGATCCGACCGTTCAGATTGCTGCTGCTACATCCAATACAAGAGAATGGATTTTACCTTTGTTAAAAGATGCTGGCCCCTATTTAAATTACATTTCAATCCATCAATACTGGTTCCCTTTTTGGCAGAAACACGAAATGCCCGATTATATGGCAGGCATTATGAAGTCTGAAGGACCTGACAAAATGATTTCAGATGTGGTTGACATACTTGACGAGTCTGGATATAGAGGGAGAATTAAGATTGCTTTTGATGAGTGGAATCTACGCGGATGGCACCACGCCAAATTTCCAAGAAAAACCGTACAAGACTATGATGATCCTGAAGTAATAGAAGCGGTAAAAGCACGAGAAAAAAATGACATTGCCTCACAATATAATATGTCAGATGCCCTTTTTTCAGCCTCTTTTCTTAATGCCTGTTTGCGACACTCAGACGATGTAACTATGGCAAATATTGCACCTACTGTAAATACGCGAGGACCTCTTTATGTTCATCCCAAAGGTATTGTAAAACGCACCCATTTCTATGCCTTAGCCATGTATGCCAATAAACTTCAGCCCAATACTGTCCCACTTAAGATAGAAGCTGAAAAACTTACTCAGGGAGAGAACTCAATAGATGTGGTAGATGGTGTTGCTAGCGTTGATGAAACAGGAAAAACATGGTCCATTGCACTTATAAACCGCCACCCTTCAGAGGGTATTACTTGTGCTGTAAATATGGGTGATAAATCATTGAACGGAACATTTCCAGCCACTATTCTTACAGCAGATTCTCCTGAAGCATTTAATAGTATTGAAAATCCCGATAGAGTAGCTCCAAAAGAGGTGGAGCTAATGTTTGAAAAGGGTGTCGTTAACCTACCACCTCACTCATTGGCAATTGTTCATATAAAGGGTGATTATAGATAGAATAAACATGGAATAATTAGTATCATAATGTCAGTGGCTAACAATGTGTATAATTCATAAGGGTTTCAGAGGTTTACGAACGTTATCTTCCACATCATTTTTGGGTGGTAACCTGATAGGACTAAAGCACGCAATCCCTTACGAAATCATACACTCACCGTTGCCACCAATTAAAAAAACTCAACAAAATCAACAGATAGACAAGAATGCCGTATAAATGTCGCAAACAAACCATTATCAATATGATTGATTCATAAGTAGTTTTGTCGAAACAAGAAAACAAAATTTACGAGTGTTCGAAAAAAGGTGATTTCTCTTTTAAACCGGCTGGAGCCAGTAAAGTTCTTCCTGTTAATCAAAAATACTGTCAAATAGTCCATCACTCAGATGATGCCAAAATTATTAAAAACATTGTACCACTTGCCAAAAGAAGAACGAACCCTCCAAACCCAAAACAAAAACTCGAAAATAATCTTAAGAGCGCCCATGATTTTCCCTAGTATTTGATCATTTGACTAATTGATTTAGCTCGATACTGATTGCCACGTTCATTTACATAACCAAGACTATTCTGAAATGATTTTTCGACAGTAAGTATTTAATGTAAAAGACGCCTAAATCCAGAAAAAGATAGTAAAAAACGGGGGAATGGTTATTAGACTAATAATGTCTGGTAATGAATCTTATCGGGCGTTATGTTTATGAAAAATTGTCTATCGGCGGACTTGCTTCTGAGACTTCCAAACCATTTTGACATCTCAATCTTGGACTACTCCTTCCCACACACATCAAAACAGATAGATGGTAATCTTGAAAACAAACCCACCGTTTCTAGAAATGTTTCCTTTCCCCAAGGAAACATCCCCATATAAGACTGGGTTCCTATCCAACAAAAAAGCCAATATCGAGTGCCCAGTCGTTATCGTGTCATTGCAAGAACACAACAAAAGAGAGACCAAGATGAGATTCATGCCTTCTACTAACCAACCATTCACCTTCTCCCTTATCCTATTAGTTATGTTGACAACTCTGTTGATGGCCTGTGGGGACGAAGGTGTCTCTAGTAACCTCAAGATCGTAGATTTTGATAACCTGAATGATGTAGAACAAGATAAAATCTATACTGGTAAACTTGTCATACAGGGGATCTGTATGAATTATGTCATCCAGGTAAATGATACGGATTTTCCACAGGAGTTGATTGAAAAGAATTGGACATATGAAGCTTCAGGGGTTGCATACGAAAATGTTTTTGCCTTGGAAAGTGTATGTGATTTTCCCGAAGACGTTAAAGAGGGAGATTCTTTTAACTTTATGATTGGTAATAAAAATAAAAATAAAAATGAAGATGGATGTACAGTTTGTCTAGCTTATAGTCAAGTCCCCAAAAAGTATCTGAGTATTACAGTGATTGAAAATTAACAGCCACATGAAGATAAAAATATTATTCACCAAGTGATCAAAATTACCTCTCGTTTTTCTCTGACTATTGGTCAAGTGCCTCCGATGTAGGTTTAACGACCAAACGTAATTCAGTGAGTCGTCGCTCTCGCACTAAGTAAACACCAAACCAGCAACACGATTACTCTCAAAAATTGAATGTTACTCCCAAGCGAGGACCCGGTATGAAAAAGATATACACCTATCACTGTCAAGACTGCCAGCACTTATGGACAGAAAAGCAGTCTGAAATAACCAAAAATCTGCCACGATATCAACCTTGCCCCAAGTGTAAGTCGTCACTCAATATCGTCATCAAGGATAATGATAATTCGGGAAAAGGAAAGAATATTTAGTCCGAAACGAAAGACTCCCCAGAAAGTAATCGTAGCTATCGAATGTGAACGTGGGGCATTTATAGTTTTTCAATTTTCATACGAAACAACAGATTAAAAAATCTACAACAAATCTGTAAAGACACAACTGTACAATAGTCTCTCTTCGAAGATATTTGTATTTGATACCTAGTTACTTTTACTCAACTAACTGGCTACTTTTCTCAATAATAAAGTTATTAAATGAGCAGTTTTTTAATTCTTTCGGTTCTAGTTTCTGCTATAGCATTTTGTTTTATTAAAGTTACTGGAAGATAGGAAAAACTTACTATTTTTTGTTAAAAAATTTTAGTTAGTTTTCCTAAGGTTTTTTCAGATTTGGAGTCTGACGGAATATAGCGAGAATTTTATAGGTCGTAAATAAAGGAACGATAGGTTTGAATAATGTCTGATAATGACTCTTATCGGTCAAAGCGAATATATATACTTCTGATTGATCCGTGTATTAAAACTCCCTGACACTTTTTTTATGTAGTCTTGTGGGGTCAATTGAAGATATAAGTCGTCACTAACCCTCCCAGTAAATACATTTTCATTATTCTCGAGTTTGATCCAATATTCCCACCCGCCGGCACTCTGACCGTCACCAGGAAGTTCCTTCATACCTTTATCCGTGATTTGTCCTTCGTAGGTAGAATTATATCTTCTAATTAGATGTAACAAATTCGAATATGATAGCCATGCAAAAAAATACTGATGGACATAAGCCCCCACAAATTTTGGTTTACTAAAGGGTAAAAGAACGAAACAAATGTCATAGCAACTAACATGATGAACAAATAAAAATACATGACATCCCATCTACATAACTTTATTAAGAACTTTTTCATTTATCTACAATAGAAATAGTGGATTCTAAAAACGCCTGATAATGAGCCTTATCGGACATTATCAATCAATTACCCCTTTAATCACAATTTAAACACCCAAAAAATTTTAACCGTGATAAGATAAATTGCACTTGTTTAATTTTTTATTACAAAACAAATTCAAAAACAAAATGATATTTCATGATCATACTTGGGGGTTTAGTTGCTACTGTTTCTATGTTATTCACCATAGGCACCAATTTTTACGGCTTACCTAGCCCATCAGCTCTATCAGGATTCGTGGATTTCGCTAGTCTAATTGCCATTCTCGGCCCTGTAATCGGTGGGAACCTAATGGCTTATGGATCAGAGTTAAGCACAGCTTTTAAGACTGATCCGACACGTACAGAATCTATCACTGCGGTTGGTGTTTACAAGTTAGCCATCAGGGTTTCGATTGGATCGGGTTTTATTGGTACACCAATAGGCTGGATAGCTATGATCGGCAACATGAGTAAGTAGAAGGTTGGACAGAGCTGTGCTGACAGGTGAGCAGCGACATCATTAATCACAATTTTATATGGCTTGGTATTTAGTTTTTGTCTTTTTCTACCCTTACAGTATTACTTCCAGTCTGAGTTGGATAAAGACTCTTAAGTCTTAAAATCGTGCAAACGTCTGATAGATAATGTAGATTATCGGACGTTTTTAGCCCAGTCTTCAATATTTCACCATTCGTCGTCTAGTTTGACTCTCTCCACCCAGCTCCAGACTGTAGATGTAGACTCCATTTGAGACCTGCTCCTCATCTTGGCTCTTTCCATCCCAGTAAATGGCGTTCTCTCGATTGCTATAAATGCCCGCTTCTTGAAACCCTACTTCCATCCATCTGACCAATTCTTCTATTCTACTTAATACTTTATCCTATTATTCTCGATAACTTGCCCTAACATTACCAGTAATTTTATGATTGGCGTCTGATAGAATAACGAGCAATCGCTTAAATTAGTCCGTAGATTATCCTATTAATCTAATGATCCATAGTTGAACACCAAGATATTTAGAGATTGGCATGATTAGATTTGAAAAGCGTTATTTTTTCCCGTCTTAGGTTTAATTGAATCGCTGCTTGTTATTGGATGTGGAGATTTCAATAACAAGATAGTTGCCAATCCCAAAAAATGATGCTAAGGAAGATGAACTTGTTAAGAGTTTGAAATCAGCACAGAATATTTTTGATCAAACACAACGATATCGCAGATGCAATCGATCTTTCTGGGGATAGTAAGAAAAAATATGATTACCAAAAACGGATATGAGAAACTCAAGAAGAAATTGTCAGAAGAGTGGAATTCAGCCACATATTACTACATGAAATCAATTCTGATCTTGACTTCGGTGGACTTTTATCGAATTATATATTTCCTGACACACTCCATTTTTCAGCAAATGATTTACCTTTTGAACAACATGAGTAAGTCAGTAAACAAGATGGTGAAATGGGAAAATTACGTACGTTAGTATTTGTTAAAGTTAGCTACTTAGCAAGTGATGATATGTAAGAAGCGATTGCCCAAAGAGTACTTAAAATGTATCTTTCAGTGCCTTTTTGACATATCAGCCTACTTGATTATGATCCAACATACAGGGTAAAGTAGGATCACTTGCTACCTATTTTACCGACTTTAGCATAGCTGACATTCGTAAACTGGAAGGGTGATGCCTCTAAAGTAACTCCTAGAAAAGACTAAATCAAGTGAGACATAAAGGGGATATCCAAATTGAGTTTTTTAATTTTGGTTCTTAAAAGCAATTACTACTTGACGATGATCATCTTTCGCGTTTCGGTGTAGTCTACCAATTTAATCTGATAAAAGTAAGTCCCTGAAGACACATATTCTCCGGCGTCTGTTTTTCCATTCCAGTATATTGCCTTATCTGGCCCAAGATAGTTGCCCGCCAATACGTACCCGATGGGTAGCAACCGGATGATCGTACCGTTTATATCATAGATTGTTACCGAAGCATTTCCATCTTTTGCTGCTCGAAAAGGTATCCAAGTTTCAGGATTGAATGGGTTGGGGTAATTGGGGAGTAGTTGGCTCTGTTTCGGTAATGTCTTGGTCAGTATAGACTCTAAGACATACAGAATTGTTTCTTCGGCGTCAGAATGACTATTGTTCAATTTCAAGTAATCTATAGCAAAAGCAATATTTTGTATCTCAGCAGAGTTTAGCCTGATCTTTTGAACTATGGAAGGCGCAACTGCAAATGATTTGCCAAAATTGCGTGCTACCAAGACTAAATCAAAAATATTTACCAGACCATCAAGATTAATATCTCCTTTAAGATTTCCTTCAATCTTACCAAACTCACTGGCCACCATAACCAAGTCAAAAATATTCACTTCGTTATCAAAATTAACATCACCAATTAGTTTTTCCGATGACGGTATAGGATCGTAAACGACTTTGGTCCCTCGAGCTTCTATCCTTTTTATAATCGGACTTGCACTAATTGTTAAAGGGTTACCATCTATACGAAGCAAATTCAGTTTATTAAGTGCCAATAAAAGATTGATATCATTTATCGAATTGCCACTCAGATCTAGTTCAGTCAGATTAATGCAATATTCTATACCTTTTAAATCACGAATATTCGAATTAGAAGCATCGATCTTTCCTACCAGTTGAGATAAATCCAAATTTGTTACCTTTTCACTACTATCTTTTCCTAATACTGACTCTAGTCTAAGTTTTAGGTTATCGTCATAAATTTCGACCATAGTTACTACAAAAACCGAAATAGTAGCGATGGAACTATCAATCGTTCCGTCGTTGACCTTGAAACTGAACGTATCGTTACCAGCATATTTATTATTGGGTGTGTAAATTAGGTTGGGTGGAGTACCAGTCAATATCCCATAGTTTGGTTGACTAACTATGGTGTAGGTTAATTCATCTCCGTCAGCATCACTAGCTGATAGAGTAATAGTTACTGGCTTGTCCTCACTAGTGGTAACCGATTGTGTTACAACCACTGGGTCTTTATTGACGGCTGTCACTCGTAGTGAAACGATAGCGATGGAACTATCAATCGTTCCGTCGTTGACCTTGAAACTGAACGTATCGTTACCAGCATATTTATTATTGGGTGTGTAAATTAGGTTGGGTGGAGTACCAGTCAATATCCCATAGTTTGGTTGACTAACTATGGTGTAGGTTAATTCATCTCCGTCAGCATCACTAGCTGATAGAGTAATAGTTACTGGCTTGTCCTCACTAGTGGTAACCGATTGTGTTACAACCACTGGGGGATTTTGTATTACTTCAGGTTCAATTGTAGTTTGTGTCTTATACCCATTATCTCCCGAGGTCCAGGAATTATTATTAGCTGCATTACCTGAAGCATAAAAAGAAATTTTCCCTACATTTACCTGTGGTGCAGTCCAACTGAAAATCCACGTATTCGAATTTGCTTTTCCTACTGCTGTTCCACCTGAGGTGTGACCAATGTACTGCCTTTCTCCCGACTGAAAAACTTGAGTATTACCATCAATACTTTCAAGGGTGCCTGCTCGGTTTCTATTTTCATCTAAGGCTGTTAAGACGAATCCCCAACGTTGACGTCCCAACTGCGAAAGCTTAACACTGATAGTGTATTTCTGTCCGATTTTGTATTGAATAGGTAGGTTCTGGATAACTAAGGTACCGCTGCTAGAGGAACCGTGACATGAGAGGCAGTTCTGTCCTTGGTCTGGAACTCCAGGTGCTCCAGTTCTTGTAGGAGGCTTATTAGAGTATCCAAAACAAGTGGAGGCAATAAATAGCAGAGCAAAACTGCAATTGATAAATTTTTTCATCTCAGTTAACCAGTCATCATAAGGCAAATAATTGTAGAATTTCTCAATTGATGCAACAGGTCAATTATCTTTTTATTACATCACGAGTCGATTTCGGCACGATTTCAGTTGTATTTCTGACAGTCAGTAGACGGAAGATGGGTAATACAACCTAGGGAAAGTTCGTATTATTGATAATGGTGAAAATGTACCATCGGCAGGAGAGAAAATACAATTTTTCGCTTTCTACAAGGAAAGTAATTATTCACAAATGTGAATGCTCGTTTGAATTTAACTGTGGATGGCGTCAGCGAAGGTTTTCATTAATGATGGATCGTGCTCAATCACATTACCTGTGACGACAAATTGAGCTCCGGCTGCAACTTTTTTTCGAGCCACTTCAGGCGATCGAATTCCTCCACCAACGATAATCGGGACTGTCACTTGTTTCTTAACAGAATTGATTATTTGATCGGGCACAGGTTTTTTGGCACCACTACCAGCTTCTAGATAGATTAACTTCATACCAAGGTACTGACCAGCAAGTGCATGGGCCCAAGCAATTTCTGCTTTGTCGTTAGGAATCGGCGTTGTATTACTAATGAAACTGACCGCTGTCTGCTGACCACCATCAATCAATATATAACCGGTGGAAATAGTTTCAAGCCCAACTCGTTGGATCATTGGAGCAGCTTTAACCTGTTCTCCAATCAAATAGTTGGCATTTCGACCACTAAGTAAACTCATGAAAAGAATAGCATCGGCATGTGGAGTAACTTGCATCGCTGAACCTGGAAACAAAATTATGGGTAGATCAGTGGACTTTTTCAAGGTTTCAGCAATAGTACTTAGATCGTTAGTAAGAAAACTACCACCCAGCAGAATTCCATCAACACCAGCAGATTGGGCTAATTGAGCAAAGCGAGGAATTTCTTTTAGTTTGATCCGGTCAGGATCTACTAATACCAGATAGCCTGCTCGGTATTGTCCAATAATGGACTCAAGTTGGTCAATTATGGTCATGATTGTAGGTTGATTACACTAAAC
>JACLAC010010815.1_pt1 | contig 25972 bp, 23 predicted proteins | sample 8027881 | NCBI WGS metagenome assembly JACLAC01 (sample SAMN15725517, study PRJNA655200) | protist metagenome | isolation source: fluorescence activated cell sorting (FACS) single amplified genomes of... | place: Spain: Blaines Bay Microbial Observatory, Mediterranean Sea | collected 2016-01-19 | reverse complement strand
CCTTCACGACGTAAATCAACCTTATCAACCGCACGCCAGAACGCCCGTGGCTGGTTCGCTTGATATCTGCCTGCTCAGTGATAATCCCGTTGATGCATGGTGCAAGCGGGTGGCGGAGTTTGGGATTGAGGTCGAACTTGGACCGACTGCGCGGACAGGCGCGACCGGACCTTTGCGGTCAATTTACATTCGCGATCCAGACGGAAATTTGGTGGAAATCTCAAACGTGTTGGACGCAGAGGGCTAGATTTCTCCCAGCCGCCAAAACGATAGAACACCTGTGGCAAGAAGCAGCTCGAAACTGAAGCTGGTCCTAACATCTTGGTTGGGCTCACTCGATGAGCCAGGCCCGGATATTTAGCGTGGCTCGTCTTGCAGGTTGCGGGGTGTATCCGCGCCCGGTCACCGTTAATCGTATCGAAACGGCTCAGGCGGTAAAAACCAACCATTCGACCCTCATAAGGGCTCAAAAAAACAAGCGCCTCAAGCCGGTCTGTAAGGCTTGGTCTTGGTCTCTCGAAGTCACTAGACGTCTAATGACTTGTCATTGAAAAAAACCGCCAGCAAACTCCTTCCATGCTTACATTTCTCGGGAGAATAGTTTCATGAATAGGATAAAGGGTGGTCTTAGCAGCAGCCTGCGGGTTTGGTTTTTGACCTTAGCAACCCTGTTGATGCTGGGTGCCACCGGTGCGAACGCACAGCCCAATCAAGCGGTTGAATACAACATCGTCATGGCGCTGGACGAAGGCAATTTTCGATTAAGTGTCGATCCGGACAGCAAGGCTGTCGGTGCCAGCGAGCAGAGTGATGGAGATCACGTGAAATGGCTGTTTACGCATCTGGGCGCAAGTCGATATCGAATCACCAACGTGGCTTTAGGCGGGAAATACTCCCTGTCTGTAAAAGGGACCGGCTTCGAGGTTTTCATGGGCAATACGGGACCGTATTCAGGCCAGTCGTGGAGGCTCTCTGAGCGATCCGACGGCGGAACCCAGTTGCTCAACAAGGCTTCGCAGGACAAGAACTCCCTGCTATTTGACCCCGGCACGGGGGCTGTCGGTATGCCAGCAGAGAACGACGGGAATCAGCTTCAGAACTGGTACCTTGTATCGGCCAGTATGAGCGATCGTGAGGTGTTCGGCCAAGACCCCGTGGCACAGGATGACGGCAACCGCCTGCCAGCGTCCTGGTCCAAACCAACGGACGTTCAACCCGCTTTCTTCTTTGCTGAGGACGTGCCGGACAGTGTGCGCGACGGTGTGCCGGAAGCCATGCAAGCGGCCATCGAGCTGTGGGGCAACTATGGACCGGTGGAATACTGGGTCATGGGTGTTGATCCCGAAGCCGGCGAAGCGTTGGTCGAAGAATTCTGCCAACGCCGGGATGACGCTAAGCAGTGGTCTTTCCGCCAGTGCATGAATCGCGAGACCAAAGGCCAGCACAGCCTGCTGGATTACCAGCAGTTGGGTGCAGATGCACTGAAAGAAGGACGCCCCAGCGGTTCAGCTGGGCATAATGGTGGGTTCCAGTGGGGCATCCACCGCTTTGCGTCGTCCTTGCCGTGGGGCATGTCAGGAAAGTTTGGCATTCCGGGCGATGAAGACCAGAAAGGCGTCTTCCACGAATACTTCCACGCCGTCCAGCACGCGCATCTGCGCACGCTCGAGCATCAGGCCCGATACAAAGGCATGGGCCCGGTCTGGTTCGTTGAAGGAGGGGCGGAATACATGGCCGTCTATGGCCATGCGACGGCCCAGGCACGCGGTATGCTGCGGGTGTGGGACAACGGAGAGTTCGCTGCGACCCATAAGCAGTTCCGCAAGATCATGGGCGGTAAGTTCCGTCGTGCCAAGGAATGGGACCGCGAGTTCGGCTGTATCAAGGAAATGGTTTCCATCAGCTATGATAATCCCTGCCGCAGCTTCTTTTACGAAGGCGGGGCGTGGGCTATGGCGCTTTTGGCGTCCCAAACCAGTCAGGATGTGCTGCTGAACGAATTCCTGCCGCAGTTAGAGGACAAGGGCTGGGAAGCGGCCTTCGTCGCAACCTTCGATCGCGACCCGGATACGTTCTATGCCGAGTTCGACGCCTTCATGAATCAGCGGCTGGGGGATGTTTTGAGCATCCTACCAAAGATCAACTAGGATCAGGCGTGGCGGGTCACCCCACCGAGGAGACCCGCCCAACTCCAGGGAAAATCATCTGACCAACCGACGGGTCAGCGCACCGTGACGCACGCAACGGGCCTAAGCCCTAAAACGCGGCGGATGGCGCCGAGTTTTCGCGAGACGGGTGGTTGCACGCGACGGTAAACATTGCCCATTCGTTAGAGAAACCCACGCTTTTGAACGACTTTGCCCCTCTGACCTAGCCCCCTGTTTTGCCGAAGGCTCTCTGGAAAGCAGGCCGGCCCGTGAGGCGTGATGCGTAGGCATCAACGTTCGGGTAGTTCTCCAGCAATTTCAGCTGCTTTGCGCCGTTGGCCATGTAGCCGCAAGAAACGTCGGCGCCTGAAAAATCATTGCCCAAAATGTAATCCTGACCCTCCAGCGCTGCTTCCATGTAGCCCAGGTGCAAGGCCGTTTCGCCCTTAGTAAAGCCTGTGACGATCGGTGGTTTTGGGTCTTCACGCCGGGTGAGCAGGTTAAGCAACATCGGACTACCCATGGACCCCTCTGCATAGTGCAGCCACTGCAGGTAGTGGAAATAATCCGCGCCACCGTCCCGCGCCGGCGCAAACTTATGCTCGGTGTCGTAGGTGTCGATCAGATAGGTTGTGATCGCGCCTGATTCCGCGATGGTCATGCCTTGGTCTTCGATGACCGGAGATTTGCCCAAGGGGTGGACTTCACGCAGTTCCGGCGGGGCTCGACGTACCTCGTTCCGGTCATAGAGCCGAAGCTCATAGTCAACACCGAGTTCTTCAAGAAAGGCCGTCATAAAAATGGCGCGACTCTTCCGAAGGTGATGCATGATAATCATAGTACTTTCCCCCAACTCATTTCTTTCCTGCGACATCTTATACCGGGCGATTTCGATAATGTCAGATACTCAACCTGGGGGACTGCCAGACCCGAATGGCGGCATTCATTGGGGGTTGTTTGAAGCGTCGGAATTGCAAGGGTCGAGAATGGGACAAGCGGCTTGGCTGCCCTTGCTTACCAGCGCAAGAGAGCTCAGCTTCGAGCTCACGCCGCAAACTAGGATCAATCGGCGGATGCGTGGACTTCTGAGGGCATGCTAAATTAGCCCTCCAAGATCTCGTGCATGGCTGCAAGAAACGCTTTGACGTCATCAAGGCTGTTATAGTGACACATGGAAACGCGCACAGCGTCGGTCAGACCTAAAGGGTCAAGGATGTTGCCAGAGTAGTGGTCGGCTTTGCGCGTGTGGGTGCGAATGTCCCGGCTGCGCAATGCAGTGACCAGATCGGGCGAGCTTAACCCATCCACCGCAATGGAAACGAGCCCTTCGCGCGCCGGATTATCGACGCCACCGATGATCAACACTCCCTCCATATCGACCAAACCAGTCAGATTGCCGGTGCCGTGAAGCATTGCGTTGGTCAGGCCTTGTTCATGGGTATGAATCGCAGCACCTGCGGCTTCGATCCGCGTTCGAGGGTCGGCACTGTCGCTGAACTGCCCACCCAGCCAATCGAAATACTCAACCACGTCAGACATCGTGGCGTAGGCCCCCGTGTCACGGGTGCCCATTTCCCAGTTCCCCTCGGGTCCACCTATCAATGCGTTGTGCTCGATGGCGTTTAGTGTGGGCGAGGTCCAGGCCACGCCGTAACCGTGCCGCGAAAACACTTTATAGGGCGAAATAACGTAGCCATCGATGTCGTACCCTGCGATGTCGATCAGCCCGTGGCTTGCGTGCTGAATGCCATCCACAATAATCAGCGCTTTGGGCGCAACCGCGCGGATCGCTGCGGCTACACTCGCGACGTCTACGCCCATTCCGGTTACCGGTGAGGTATGCAGGATGGTGGCTACGCGAATATCTGGCGTGAGATACGGTTTGTAATCTTCAGCCGTAACCGTCCCCGTGACATTGTTATGGGCCACCTGAATATAGGGTTTCCCCGCGACTTTCGCCCATCGGGTGCAGGCGCTGCGCGTTGCAGGATGCTCTAGCGTGGAGCCCAAAACCACGCCGCCATCCTCAGCACCCAGAACGGCGTTCATGATCAAGCGAAACAAAAGCTCCGTTCCACTTTCACCAACAAAGATGTCCCCCACAGGTGCATTAAAGAACATGCGCATGTTGGCCTTTGCTCGGTTGATTGTATCAACCAGGTCATGCGCCATTTCATTGTCGCGTCCCTGATTGTCTGGAATCGCCGCGTAATAGGTTGAGGTCTCTGCGGCAGATTTGAGCGTCAGCGCGCCACCGGCATTTTCAAAGAAAATACGCGGACCGGCTTTGGGGCAGCTGTCGACATGGGCAAAACGGTCACGAACCTCCCCAAGAAGCATATCTGAAAACATGGTGGTTGCCTTCTGTCAGGAAAGCGCTTTGCGGGTGATGGCAAGGGCCATTTCCGCCAGCGCGATATGGGTGGTGTCTTTGATGCCATCGACATGCGGATCGATGATGCCGTCGGCAGAATTAATCAGCCCATTGGCGGTCATCACCTCAAGCAGCCGGGCTTCCATCGCGGGGGTATGGATCAGGCGTTTGTCGCCGGTGCGTAAGGCCATTGCCGCGCAAATCGCGGTGCAGCCCCAGTTTGATACCGCCGCCGTCATCAGGACGTCGGCGCTCGACACGGCGCCGATTCCGCCGCCGCAATCGCAATCGCCGGGCGCAGCATAAGGCACTGACGTTTTGACGACCTCAGCCACCAAACCCATACCAATTTCGTTGCCGCCATCGCCGACGGCTACAACTGGAATGCCTTGCACCATCGCCGCGTCAAACAACATGTCGATCCGCGCGCGGCCCATGCCGTAGTCTCGCCCGCGCATGTTATAGTAAACGCCGTTTTCGTTACGCCCGACACGCTCAGTCGAGACCATGATATCCGGTTTGAGATGCGCCAACATCTCCTGCGCTGCGGTCTGTCCTTCGGCATCGGTCACTGGATAGGCCACAAGCGTGGCGCAGGCCATTGTCCCATCAGCACTTGCTTTGCGCGTCGTCTCCAAGTCAGTCACAGCGACCCCACAGGCTTGCAAGGTCGCCGCCATGGGAGACATCAGCGTCTCCTCAATCACCAGGACGCAGCTTGCCCGTCGCGCCAGCCACATCGCGCGGATCAAGGCTGCTGCACCGGACGGCCCGTCATTTTCACCCAACTTGGGAGTCAACCATGCACGGCTGACTGATCCTGTTGTGACAATCGCGGTGCCGCCTTCGGGAATGGCTAACAACATATCGGCCGCGGCACCGCACAAGGCGCCCCCTGCGAGCTCCCGTGAGGCATCGTAAAGCGGCTCAATCCCGCGATTTCCCAGATCGAGGTTCACCAACCGATCCAACCGATCATCGTATTTTGAGAAATTACTCATGCTGGCTCTCCGAATAAGGTGGTGGCGAACCAATCATCATCATTCATCCGGTCTGCGACCAGTTCAACGGCTTTGTTGATGGCGGCAACCAGAGCGCCGTGCCCGCCAACCGCTGCCAAAGCCCCTGCTGTAGGTTTGAGACGCAAAGACACGCGGCCACCCGGCGCGCCATGCGTGTTGACTGTCAGCACTCCGTGATCACGCAGCAAGATCATACCAATTGCGGCTGTGACCTCTGCTGGAACTATCGTTGTTTCTGGCAACTTGGCGTGCCGCATGACCCGGGCCAGCACGTCTTGCTCGTCCAGCATTGGACCCAGATCTGAGCGATGCACGACGTCTTTGTCCCAGGCCGTGCTGAGCGCGTCCGCAATGGACCCGCCGTCGCGCGCTTCAGTCCGCAAGTCTTCGGGATCAAACGCCTGCAGACTGCGCATGGCCCCTGCGGCAATGGGTGCGCGGGCTTCCTGGCCCAGCTCAGAGGCTTTTGCCAATGTCGCCAACACAGGCTCTGTTGCTCCACATAAAATGCCCGCTCGCGGGCCCGACAGCCCCGCCTTGTCGGCGTTTGTGATCGCGAAATCTGCGCCCATTGTCAGGCTGTGCGCGCCACCATGCAGGACGGGACGCAATCGCGCACCGTAAGCTTCGTCCATAAAAACCGTGGCACCGGCCGCCTTGGCGACGGTGACTGCATGGCGTGTTTGATCATCGGTCATCCGCGCCAAACTGCTTGTCACCGTTGTGATGACGACAAGGGCAGGGGAGTGTTGTGCAATGACTGGCGCGGGGTCGGCGCTGCTTTCCAACTCAACCAAGTCTACGCCAGCCAAGGCACACCCGCGCACCACGGAGGCATGACTGCGGTCGCCGTCCGGGGCGACAGATACGACCGGTTTGCCATCGGCCAAGGCCAACACTGCCGCGACGATCCCAGCGCTGGTACGGTTTGTGACCGCAACGGTTTCACCGCCGCCAAAATGCTGGATCGCAACCCGGGCCAGATCACCCGCAAACAATCCCGGCCCCACCCATTCCTCGCAATAAGTGGCCAGATCATCGGGCTTGAGCGGGAAATATCGGGGGTTGCCGGTAAAAATCCCAATCGCATCAATGCCACGCTCAGACACGACCTGCGCCGCCACCGATTGAGCATGTCTCAATCTGCGGATCTCGGCCGCACTGGAGGATAAAAACCGCCCGCGTGCGTAGCCCACGGAAGGGTCGATAAGATTGCCGAAACGGTCCTGCTCCATGATTTACAGCGCCACCGTCACGCATTTTCGGAAGGTATAGGCCTCAAGGGCACCTTCGATTGAATATTCGCTGCCCATGCCGGATTGCTTAATCCCGCCGTAGGACATGCCGGGAATTTGGCCGCCGCCCTGATTGACCTGCACCCAGCCCGCATCCAGCGCGCGGGTCATGCGCACCACTGTGCTGAAGTCATGGCTGAAAATAAACGCAGCCAACCCGTAATGCGTGTCATTGGCCTGTTCGATCATATCGGCCTCGTCTTCCCAGGGTATCGCGACCAGCACGGGACCAAAGACTTCTTCGCGTGCGATGCGCCAGGAATTGTCGAGCCCCGTCAGAATGGTCGGGATCGGGTGGAAGCCCTGTTCTGTTGCCTGCGGCGTCTCTCCAGTCAGGAATGTCGCGCCCTGCTTCTCGGCTTCGGCGACAAAGGCGCAAATTTCGCTATAGCGTTCCTCATTCACAACCGCGCCGATATCGCTGTTTTCATCCAGCGCATCGCCGACGGTCATGGCGGCGGCTTTTGATGCAACCAGCGGCATCAGATCGTCCCAGACGGATGTGTGCACGAACAGTCGCGACCCCGCGGTGCAGCTTTGCCCCTGCCGTGCGAAACGCATGGCGTTGACGACACCCTGCGCAGTAGCGTCGAGACGCTCTGGGGTGCAGGCGTCTGGGAAAATCACGCAAGGGCTTTTGCCGCCAAGTTCCAAGGTGACATTGGCGATCCGGTCTGCGGCGGAATGCGCGACCAGCTTGCCCACCTCGGACGAGCCGGTGAAAGAGATTTTCGAAATGCCGGGATGAGCGACCAGCGCCGCGCCGGCTTCTTCACCCAAACCGGTTACGACGTTGAAAACGCCCGGAGGGAAGATATCTGCCGCGAGCTCCATCAGCTTAAGAACTGCAAGCGGAGCATCTTCGGCTGGCTTCAAAACGATGCAGTTGCCCGTTGCCAGTGCCATGGAAATCTTGACGGCACCCAACTGAAGAGGAGAGTTCCATGGAATAATCGATCCGACCACGCCTAAAGGTTCCCGCGTGGAATAAGACATTAGCCCAGGGCCAAAGGGCAAGGTCTCGCCCTTTTGTTCGCCGGCGACACCGCCGTAATATTTCAGAACACCAGCTGCGCCCATTGCTTCGCCGCGCGATTGCGTTCGAATGGCATTACCGCTTTCCGCTGCCAGAATGCGCGCGACGTCTTCGGCATTTGCCGTCAATCGATTGCCAAGTTCGGTCAGCATCGCGCCCCGCTCTGCTGATGGTCGCGCGGCCCAGGCACGGCGTGCACGATGCGCGGCGGTCACGGCCAGATCAATTTCGATCGCGGTGCCCCGCCCGATCTCGCAAATCGTTTCGCGGCGGGATGGGTTTTCGACGGGTAGTTTTTCGCCGCTGGCAGGCCAATGCCATGCGCCATCGATGAAACATCCTGCAAGACCATCTGTCGGAAGTGTATAATCCAAAAGAGCCATTGTTTAATCCTGTGTCAGCCTGGTCAGCGTCCGGAGTGTGATGTCAAAGGCCAAAAACTCGTGGTCGCCACTGGTTTCGGCGAAATCGGTAAAGGCTATGGCCACTTCGGCTGCTTCGGCGGTACCTGCCAGTCCACCAGAAATCGGCGCACTTAGCATCGCGCCCCCACCAAGAAGTCCAATTTTTGGCATCGGTGATCTCCTTCTGGCTGACCTCAGCACATTTGTGCACAAATACGCCTACTGAAAAAGCGATGTTTGAGTGAAAAATTCTCATTCCAAACCACGAATTTTCGAATTGTGTTTGTGGGCCCCTCGGTGATCCTTGGCATTGTATTGAAAAGGGCCGGTTCAGATGGCGAGACGATCCAAAGCGAAAACGCGCGTAAGCGCGCCAGGTCCCGCACCGGCACCACAGGGCGGACGCTTTGCGCCGTTAGACGATGCGAGCCTTAACCGGATCGTCAAAGCTGCGATGGATATTTTGGCCCAGACCGGAATCGCGGAATGCCCGGACGCGCTTGTCACCAGGATGGTTGCGGCAGGTGCAAACCGTCGCGAAGACGGCCGTGTTTGCTTTTCACAGTCGTTGGTAGAGACGGCGATAGCGCGCGCAGCGAAACGTGTGTCGTTGCCTGGGTTCATCGAACACAAGGGCCTGACCATTGGTGGCGGACATGTCCATATCGGCACTGGGGGAGCCGCAACGGAAGTTTTGAACAGCGCAACAGGTGTCTTTCGCGGAGCACAGCTAACCGATTTATATGATTTGATGCGGCTGGTTGAGACTTTGCCAAACATCCACTACGGCCTGCGGCCAGTGATCGCGCGCGATATGGACACGCCGTTTCTGCTGGATATGAACACCGGCTTTGCGTGTCTCAAGGCGTGCTCCAAACCCATCGGGATCAGTTTTGACAACGCCAGCCATCTGGATCCCGTTGTGTCCATGTTTGATATGGCCTTGGGCGCCGAGGGTGGCTTTCGCAAGCAACCGTTCTGCTTTGGCGTGATCGTGCATGCGGTGTCGCCGCTGCGCTATGCGGCTGAAGGGCTTGAGATCATGCAGCGGGCGATGGCGCATCGCATGCCTTTGCAGATCTGTACCGCTGCTCAGGCGGGCGCAACAAGTCCGGTTACGCTCGCAGGGGCCCTTGCTCAAGGGTTGGCTGAAACACTGGCGGGCCTCATGGTCGTTGACACACTTGAGCCCGGGTACCCGTGCATCTTTGCTTTCATGCCGTTCATCTCGGATCTGCGTACGGGCGCTATGACCGGTGGCTCTGGCGAAGCCGCTGTCGCCGCTGCCAGCGCGGCTCAACTTTTGCTGCATTTGGGTTTGCCATCCACCGCTTCGGCAGGGATGACAGACGCCAAAACGCCTGACGCTCAGGCCGGATATGAAAAAGGCTATACCGTCGCGCTGGCTGCGCAAGCCGGGGCTGATATGATCAACTTATCCGTTGGCATGCTGGGTTCGATCATGGCCGCCTCGTGCGAGGCTTTGGTGATCGATGACGACATGTGCGGTGCGATACTGCGGTCTGTGCGGGGCGTCGAGATTTCAGACACAGCGATCGATCTGGACCGGATCGAGGCGGTGGCTACAGGCGTCGGTCATTATCTTGGTGAAGCTCAGACGCTGGAACTGATGAAAACCGAATACACCTACCCAAGCCTTGGCAACCGGCAAAGCATCGCGGATTGGAAAGACGCCGGATCGCGCACGATTTGGGACGTGGCCGTAGAACGTACGGCTGAAATGCTGACCCAGCACCCAACCCATTTACCAAAGGATCATGAGGCCGCCATTCGCGCTGCCTTTGACATCCGCCTGCCCGAGGGATTGTGAGTCCATGAAAAACACCAGCAAAGTTGTGGTCATCGGTGGCGGTGCCGTCGGAACCTCTATCCTTTATCATCTAGCGCTGGCCGGCGTGACTGACACGATCCTGTTGGAACGCGATGAGCTGACATCCGGCTCCACTTGGCACGCAGCGGGGAATATTCCCACCTATGCGACCTCGTGGTTGGGCATGCGCGCCGGGAACTATGGCTGGCAGACCTACAAAGATCTCGCGGAAAAGGTCGATAGCGCGATCACCTATCGACATACCTCGGCGTTTTGGCCCGCCCATACGGCGGAACGCATGGACCTGTTCCGACACCTGTGCGGTGTATCCGAGAGTGCCGGGTTCGATCTACGGATGCTGAGCCCATCCGAAATGGATGAGATGCATCCGTTCTGGCATCCCGATGAGACAATTCTGGGCGGTATCTATGACCCCTACGAGGGCGACATTGACCCATCCCAACTCACTCAGGCCCTTGCGAAAGGGGCACGTGATCTAGGCGCACATATTGAGCGATTTACGCCTGTATCCGCAATCACGCGTTTGCCCTCAGGGGAGTGGGAAGTGACCTGCGCAAAAGGTAAGATCAAGGCCGAGATCGTGATCAACGCGGGCGGGTTTTATGGCGCAAAAATCGCAGAGATGGCGGGGTTAAAAACGCCAGTGATTACGCTGGAGCATCAGTATCTCGTGACCGAGCCCTTGAAGGCTCTGGAAGACCACGCTGACCTGTTTCCCCTGGTGCGTGATCCGGATATCCGGTTCTACCTGCGCCGCGAACGCAATGCGTTTCTGGTGGGTTCCTATGCGCATGATGGTCGCCCCGCCTGGGACAAAGACGGCCCGCCAGACGACTTTGCACATCAATTGTTCCCTGACAGCGTCGAAGATATTCTCGACGTTTTAGAGGCGACCATGACCCACGTGCCGTTGTTGGGGGAGGCTGGCGCGCAAAGGTTCGTCAACGGTCCCATCGCCTATGCCCCGGATGCTATGCCCCTGGTTGGTCCGGCTGCGGGAGCGCCGAATTTCTATCATGCCACCGGCGTGCAGGTCGGGATCACGCATTCGGCGGCGATCGGCAAGGCCATGGCCGAATGGATCACCGAAGGTGAAACCGAATGGGATCTGTCGGCTTGGGATCCCCGCCGCTTTGGCGATTGGGCAACTCTGGACTACGCCAACCTTCGTGCCTCGCAGCATTACGACCTGCAATACGCCATTCCCTATCCCCATCGAAACATGCAAAGGGGTCGCCCGGTGCAGCAAACCCCGCTCTACGAGACCTTGGTTGAACAAGGGGCGGTCATGGGGCAGATCGCAGGCTGGGAGCGGGCGTTCTGGTTCCAGACGGACACGATCAAAGATGGCGGTGTCAGGGATCTGTCGTTCCATCATGAACCCTGGAAAGATGCCGTGGCGCAGGAATGCCGTACGGTTGCCGATTGTGTCGGCGTTATGGACCACGGCGGCTTTACAAAATATGACCTGCGCGGTCCGGGGGCTGAGGCGTTCCTGTCGAAGATCGTTTGCGGCGGCATTCCCAAAACCGGTCGCGTGCGATTGAGCTATATGCTGACGCCCAAGGGCCATATCTGGTCCGAGACCACTGTCGCACGCCTCGCCGAAGATCGATTCCTGCTCTGCGGCCCCACGCTTGCCGACCTGCGCGATTTCGATTGGTTGTCAAAACACCTGCCTGCCAACGGTGTAACCCTGTCTCGCGGCTATGCCCACGACGCAGCATTGATGGTGATGGGGCCAAAATCGCGCGATGTTCTCGCACCGCTTACCAAGGCGGATCTTTCCGCAGAGAATGCCCCCTGGCTCTCGGTGCAGGAAGTCACACTTGCAGGTGTGCCTTTGACAGCCATGCGCGTGTCTTATGTGGGGGAGCTTGGCTGGGAATTGCACCTATCCTCTGATCACCTGCTCCAAGTCTACGAAGCCCTCATGGCAAATGTTCGCAAGGTAGGCGGTTGCCAGTTTGGCTCTTACGCGTTGAACGCCATGCGAATTGAAAAAGGCTATCACGGATGGGGTGCTGATTTTGGAACCGAATACACCTTGTTTGATGCTGGGTTGAACCGCTTTGCCACTATGAGCAAAGGCGATTTCGTGGGCAGAGCCGCTGTAGCATCACAAGCAGGTCAAGAGGCGGAGTGGGAGTGGATCGGCCTGGAGATCACTGAAGGCAGCCCCGAGCCGATGGGATCTGACCCGATCCTCAAAGACGGTGAATGGGTTGGCTATGTCACCTCATGCAGTCACGGCTACCGGACCGGCAAGCACTGTGTGCTTGGCTACGTCAAACGCGGATCGGTGCAGATGGGGGCGCCCTGCGATGTGCGGGTTCTGGGAAGGCTCACGGCGGCGCTGCGCCATAGCACACATGTCTACGACCCCGATAACCTGCGATTAAAATCCTAGGGGCAGAACCCAAGGGACGCGCTTTATACGCGCCCTTTTACCTCGGCCCAGACATCATCAAGCGCCCCTTTAAGGATCGCAGTTGCCTCAGCGACCTCGTCTTCTGAGATGATTAGAGGCGGCATAAAGCTAATCCGATCAGGCGGGATCGAACGCAAATAAAGCCCTCTTTCATGGGCGCGGTCCTGTACCATTGTGCCAACTTTCAACGCCGGATCCCACAGTGCCCGGTTGGTTTTGTCCTGCACCAGCTGAATGCCGCAGAACAGGCCGATGCCCCGCACCTCGCCGACAAGCGGGTGGTCCATTAAGGCCTCGCAACCGGCCAGGAATCACCGGGCGACCCGCTGCACGTGCCCGAGCAAATCGATGTCGTCGTAGATCTTTATCGCTTCCAGAGCCACGGCAGCCCTAACGGGATGACCTGCATAGGTGAACCCGTGGCCTAGGACACCTGCTGCGTCTGAGGTCTGCATCAGATCATCAAAGAAGGTCTGACGAAACATAATCGCTGACAATGGAAAGAATGCCGCGGTAAGGGCCTTGGCGCAGGGTGATACCCAAGCGAGACGCAACCAAGTCCGGAAAATCCATCAATAATGCTTTGGCCATCGTCCGTTTCGATGCGCACACCATGCCCGCGCACCGCCATGGCCGTAGGGCCATCGTCAGCGTGCAGGCGGGCATTTGTTTGCCCATGAACATGGTGCAGGCGATCTGTGGAACGCGGCGAATTGGCGTCGACGTGCTCATGCATGGTGGGGATCTCGATCTGTTGCTGAACGCACTGTCTGGGATACTTTACTGAACGGCAATTTCGTTTAGCGTAGGTATTGATGAATTTCCTTCAGGTGAGATGCGCCAATGGATAGTCCCCGTCTTGATCTCCGCCATTTGCAAATGATCCGTGCCATTGGCCGCACGGGCCGGGTTGTGGATGCCGCTGATGAACTTGGACTGACCCCCTCAGCCTTGTCGCATCGTATTAAAGAGGCTGAACGCCGTCTCGATGTGCCGTTGTTTGAACGAATGCACAAACGCCTGCGTATGACTGCGGCCGCAGAATATCTGGCTAATTTCAGTGAAAAGTTCTTGGGCGAGCTTTACTTAATCGAAGACGAGGTGCGCCGGATGAATGCTGGCATAGACCACGTTGTGCGCATTGCCGTTGAAAACTACAGCACCTACCATTGGTTCCCAAACTTTCTGGCGAATTTTCGATCTGATCACACGACAATCGACATTCAAATCATGGCCGGAAACCGTCGGGATATGGTCGGATCCCTTTTGGATCGACACATCGATCTGGCCATCACAACTGGTGCAGTGTCTCACAGCGCGACACAGCGACTGCCGCTGTTTCAGGACCCACTGGTTTTCATTTGCGCACCGGAGCATCCTTTGGCGGCAGCAAAGTCAGTGTCGGCGACCGATATCGAGGGCCAGAGGTTTATCACCTTCACCAAGACGCCTGAGCCCGACCAGGAATTCGCACGCCTCTTTCGCCCGGAACGACGCTATCCCGTTTGGACCGCGTCGGTCGAGTTGCCCGAAGCCATCATCGAGCTTGTTGCCGCAGATCAAGGCACCAGTATTCTCGCACAGTGGGCCGTTGAACCCCATGTTGCAGCAGGCCGGGTGATGGCCATTCCACTGGCCCCTGAACCCATTTTGGTGGATTGGAACTGCGAGTTTCGCAGCGATGAACCGGAAGCAAACCCGGTTCGACAAGTTGCGGCCGCTCTCCACGACTGGTTTTCGCAGTAAGCCTGTGGCGGCCCCAGGTCTGCGACACTGCGCATGAAGGGCTGTTCTTTTGACTGCCAGCTGAATGTAGGTCCGCATCAAATCAGCAATGGCCTGCCTCAAAAAAGTAGCCCACCAAAGGCCGATCCTTCCCGGGATTGAGCCACAGCTTCGATCGGCCCTCGTGGTGACACGGTGCGCTCCATTTCGGTTACGACCGGCCAACCCAATAGCAAAGTCAGAACACCCGCCGCCAGCGTCAGCGCACAATGCCCTGATAGATGTGATAAATAAGGAAGCCCCAGCCGACAAAGTATAGCAAGCCCAGTAGCTTGGCGGGTAAGCCTGTAAATTTAATGCGCTTACGGAAGCCGCCGACAACTTTCATTCCCAGCCGTCTTTTGAGGAACTCGGTGACGCTCTTTCTAAAAGCAACCAGCAGAATCGACCCGATTACAATCAGGGCTGTGAAACCGATAAATTCACCCATTTGCTCCATGCTGTACCCCTCGTTCGTTCAGAAAATATTGAGAGACTGGCGTTTCGAGGCGGCATCGATCGGGATGGTTAATCCTATGCTAATGGCCGTTTTCAACTCAATGATGTCCTTATGGAAATATTGACCGACAGTAATAAGACGGCATGCGCATTTATAGCGTGCGAATTCGGTAAAAAATACAGAAGTAACAATGAAAAGTTCTCAAAAAGGTGATTCAACAATCATTACTGTTTTCAAAAAAACAGAACTATTGGTTTTGGTGCATCATTGCATGAAATCTGCTAATTTATGGTTAATAGAAGGTCCGCTTAGTCCTTTGTTGCTTTTTGGTGCATCTAACGAATGAGCTTAACATGAAGACGATAGTTCTGCGTACATTGGCGATCAGCGCCCTCGCACCTCTCACTCTCGTCTTGTGGGTCATCGGGATAATTGCTACGGCGATCTTAACAACTACTGGTATTTTAGAACAAGAAGCGATGTTTGTTGGTGTCTTTGGTGGCGCCTTTATAGCGGGTATTGGTTTTGTTGGGATTTGCTTCGTCTCGCTGATCGTCAGCATTCTTTTGAGCCTTCAGCCGAAAGGCACGGAGTTTCGGTTGAATATATTGACCGCGGTTTTTGTCATCTGCGGCGCGCTATCCTGGGCCGCCTCACTTTTTCTCATTGTGAGTTTCATCTTTTAGGCTTCCGGAGCTCCTGATCGCTTCAGGCACGTGCATCCCGGCAGGGCACAGTGAAGGTTTTGATTTCGATTATTGCCATGATCATGAGTTTGGTCGTCGTCTATTTTCTTGTCCCCGGCGAGAGGTTTGATCGAAGTGCAGCAGCAAGCACCAATGCACTGCCAGCCGACCTTGATGGTTTCCTGCAGAAAGCGAGGGACAAATCCCCGACCTCAAACCAGCCGCGGAAAAGACTATAATTTGGGCCGGTGAGCCCGGTATAAAAACCCAGTATTCAGCGGTCTATGTTCACGGTTTTAGTGCTTCAAAGCATGAATCTCGACCCGTTGCGGATCACGCACGCACGCGGCTAATCGGGCAAAAGTGGGGTGGGCCAAGTCAGATGGTCACCATCGCACCGGCCGAGGGAGAGTCGCCGTTTGGGCATAATATTATTGGTGATATTTTGGCCCCCTCCCAAACAGGGCGCGCTGTCAAAGAGATCTTAACCTGGTTAGAGCACCTGTAGCTTTTCTGGGTTGGGGCTTATTTCATGGGCAAACCAGACAACGATCCGCGCTTGGCTTAAACGGCAAGGCACAGGAAACGATCAGGGAAGCGGCGAAGGCGAGCCTTAGATCACCAAGACAGCCTATTCCCCGAGTTCTCTGTCCCGTGCCAAATCCAGCTCATACTGCATGGCCTTCATATCGATGTAAGCGGCAATAAGCCGATCATTCTCGTCGAATAAGCGCAATTCCACCGGGCCGCGGTCGAACCGAGCAATACGCTCGAACCGCACAACGGGCGGATACTGACCCCAGCACATAATTCGTGTGGTCATCATCAGCGGCGGCTCCAATGCAACTGACATCCCTGAAGCCGCACCAAAACTGCCGAAATAACTGTTGCAGGCCGCAAGCGTATGAATGTCCCCGGCCGCATCAACTGTCATGGTGATTGGTTCCTCTTTGCCTCCTCCAGACCAAATCGGTTCTCCGACTTCGTCAAAGACGGTTTTCAACCACCACTGACCCGTCAAGGCATGCGCTGAAGAGTCTGATCCCGCAGTCCCTGAAACGCCTAAAAGAACAGTCAAAACTCCAAGGGCCAGCCACTGCCTGCCCATGGTTTGAAACGCAAAATTCATCGAAAGACGCCCTTCACTCAACTCTGGCAGCCCATTCTTAAACCACCCCATAAGACAACTGGTTCTCCGCCTAGGAGAAGTCCACAACGTCTCCGCGAGGCCAACCTATTTGAAGCTGGATTGGTGCCGCCCCTCGTATTTTTGGCGTGATGTCGAGCTGGTCGGTGTAAAGCTTAGACGTGGGACTGGGTTCCGCCGGGATAGCCCGGCTGATGGAAGATCATCGGCACGGCGCTGCTAGAAACCCAAGCCAATGCCAATATTTGGGTTGGACCACTTCGATGAGGCAGGCCAGGGGTGACCCCCAAGAAAACACGCACGTGATGCAACTTCGCTCGTCTATCATTCTCCAGACCTACACCAAGTTGTGGGCCACCTAGCCCCAGCCGCCTTTTTTGCGCCGCTCCAGCGCTGCCGCGGGCCAAACCTCTGCGGCAACATAGTTCTGACTAAAGGCCGGGACGTTTGGTGGAATATCGATCCAGGGAACTTTGGCCTCAACCCACAAATGCGCGCCTGGTGTCACCGAGCCCGGATCATCGAGTGTTCCGCCTTTAACCAAAGCAATCTTACGGTTTCCCCCATAGTGGCTATAGAGCGCTGACTGGCAGTCGGGACAGCGATAAACCAGATGATCCCCACCGCTTCCCGTTTGGCCGTCGACGGCTTCAACCTGACCTTGCTCCAGCGTGATATACTCTGCCTCGATGAAAACGTGAGTAACAAAGGCAGTACCCGTGTGGCGCTTGCAAATGCTGCAATGACACACGTGAGTGAACATCGGATCTTCAGTCAGTTTGTAACGGGTCGCCTTGCAGGAACAGGCGCCAGTTCTATTGCTCATGTTTTCTTTCCCTCTTTCTATATTCAGTCCAGCATCAGCCCAGTTAAGGTTCCAGACAAGCAGAATCTGTGGGATTCCGCTGAAAAAGGGGGCCATCTATTGAGCCAGGATTGACCCCTTAAAGAAGGGGCAAGGGCATGCCGAATAAAAAAATCCGAAGTCTTGGGTGAAGTCGAAGAGATGTAATCCATGCCGTTTCTCAACGTAGCGCCACACAGGGTCTTCTATACGGACTCTAGAGGTGACAAACCGGCTCTAATATTCAGTCACGGCTTCTTTATGGATTAAACCTTGCTGAGCGGGGCAAAGCTGAGGGTCAGCGGCATCCCTACAAGACGCTCGCTGATGAGCGCTTTGCTGTCGTCAGATGCATGGATCGTAACGCCGTTTTCTTCGTCCAAGGTGACTCTGACGGTACGCGCCAAGTCGCCCAAAACCTGGTCTAGAGCCGCCAAGATGGCCTCTGACCGAAGCGCAGGCTTGAAGATCTTCCCAACGGGCGTCATCGGCATTTCGTCGATCACCTGTATCTGCTTTGGCATAGCCAGCGGGTCTTCGATCCGCTCTGCCAAAAAGCTGAGAAGTTCCTGCTGATCCGGCGCCCATTGATCACGCGTGACGATGAAGGCCATGGGCAGCTCGCCAGCATAAGCATCCGGCATCCCAACCGCCGCCGCCGTTTCGACCTTGGGATGAGCCAGCAGAGCGTCTTCGATCATTTGTGGGTCAATGTTGTGGGCGCTGCGGATGATAACGTCTTTCTTTCGGCCCGTGATAAACAAGCGTCCCGTCTCGTCGATTGAGCCAAGGTCGCCAGTTACAAGCCACCCTTCTGGCAGGAACGTCCCGGGGTTTCTAGACGCCTCTGAATACCCGTCTGCCACGTTCGGTCCGCGCGTGGCGATGATCCCAGTTTCACCAGCGGGGATGCGCTTGCCCGGGTCTACGTCACCGTCTGTTTCGCCAAAAACAGCCAATTCACTGAAGGGCAAGCGCAAGCCGCAGGAAAGCGGTGTTCGTGGGCCTTGGACGGGTTCGGCAGCAATGGCGCCCGCGCTTTCTGTCATACCCAAGATATTGCGCACGGGGACGCCTGTATGCGTTTCTACGGCCTCAGCAAGTTCAGTCGGCAGCGGTGAGCCGCCCGTTAGTAAAAACTGCAGTGTGGCGATATTTGCGTCAACTGGCGTGCTGTTGAGGGCGGCAAGAACCGTCGGCACTGCCCCAATCTTTGTGATCCCACGTTGTTCTACTTGTTGCCAAACCTCGCGCATGAAGCCTTGGTTTCGCATGCCCAAACGGCCCGGGATCACCAATCGACTGCCTGCCGACAAGGCCGATAGTCCAAACACAAATGCGCCTGCTACGTGAAAGAGCGGGAAGCCGTTCAGCATGATATCGTCAAAGCGGAAATCATACATGGCGGCGCAAGCATGGGCGACGTGGGCTTGGTTTTGGCGACGGTGGTGCACCAGCTTGGGTTGCCCGGTTGTCCCGCCGGTGTGATAGAGCGCTGCGATGGATTTATCATCGCCCCAGACCTCAACCTTGTGACCTTCTGCTGCCGTGACGAGATCTTCAAAGACCCCATCGTTGCCAGGTGAAGCTCGGTCCGCATCACAGCAAAATATCGGAAGCTTAATGCCTTCCGCCCGCAAAGCTGGAACTACCGATTTCCAGTATCCTACCTCGTCGCTTATCCCGGTTATCACGACCGCCGCAGCGTTGGCCGCTCGGATCAGGCCAGCGATGGCTTCAGGCTTCAGCATTGGGTTGATTGGGCAAGCACGGCCCACCAACTGCGCCCCCCACAGCGCGATTTGCCCTGATACCGTGTGCTGAGTCAGGACAGCGACCGACTTCTCCGGTCCAACGCCAGCGCGCTGGAAAACCGAAGCGGCAGCTTCGATCCGGTTGGCCAGTTGGGAAAACGTGACCAACTCGTCCCGCTCAGGTGCTGCGTAGTCGTGCAGAAACTCGAGCGCAACGGCGTCAGGGCGCTGGGTGGCCTGATGCTTGATGATGGTCCAAGCGCTTCGATGCGGGACAAAATCATCGAAGCCTCGGCTCTCAATCTCAAGGATGTCCTGTGCGTTACGCAGCTTCATCGCTCTTTCCGTCTTTGGTCTTCAGTCAGGTGCATTATGACTGCATATAAACAAAAAAGCCTGCCTGAGAATGCTCGGACAGGCTTCTTTTCCCACATCATCGATGGGGAATGCTCCCCAAGGTCGAAGCTGTGTAGTCGGCCAATCTCGGCGCAGTCATCAGGTTCATGAACGCAGCGTGGTTTGTGTCCTAATTACTGAGCGCTTCATCGATGATTTGCTCGCCAATGACATTCGCGTGCGACGGTGATTGCCTAAGCACCTCACCCCCAACCTCAAGCCATAGCTGATTCAGCACCTGCATGTATTTTTGGTAAAGGTCGCCACTGGAAAACGCTGCCTGCGATCGCTTTGATCTTCTCTCATTCAGCGTGATTGATGACTGGTAAGTCCGCCATCTCTGGTTCTCCTTACTCTGTGCCTACTTCTTTACCACCGGCGTGATGTCCCAGTTCCCCATCTCCAAGACGGGGTCAAATAGCGCGTCAATGTCTTCCATGCTGCTGGCTTCAAGGACGTAGAAGTTGGTGTGTTCCAGACGGTTGCCATAGCGGCCATGAACCGTGATTCCATGATCGGGCGCACGGGTTACAATATCGCCCATTGCGGCGACGCTTTCGGCATTGTGTGCTTGGCAGGTTGCGTAATCGTGTGAGTGCTTAACAACGAAAAACATTCGATACTCTCTCTTTTTTTGGTTGAAATTGTGCGGTGTACGAGGGGTAAGAGAAACGCACTATTCCGACATCGCCAAGGTATTTATTCGTCTCAGCTAGGCAATTTCAATCACGAAGAAAGTATTGTCTCACTTTGGGGAATATTGGCAGCGCATAGCCCAGTTTAATCTTCAATAAATTTGGACATGTAAAGCCAGTTGATCTTCAGATCGTCCGGAATGCCGACTTCCGGGTATTCGTCACAGAATTCAAAGCCAAACTTCTGATAAAGCCCATGAGCAGGCTTAAAGGGCGGGGGTGTATCGAGCAATATTTGCTTTGCACCCAGTTCTTTCGCCGCGTTGATGCTCTGGACCAGCAAGGCCTCACCAATCTTCTTCCCTTGGAACTCTGGCGGCACGTACATGCGTTTTAGCTCCGCAACACCGGGCCGGATCATCTTGATTGTTGCTGTCCCAGCAGGGACATCATTGAAGGTGCCGATCAGAATATCGCCCTTGGGTGGGGAGAAGTCGCCGAGGTTGTCGAGCGTTACCTTCAGGTGTTTGTCGATTTCAATTTCGTGGTGCCAAGGGGCCTTGCTGATCGCTTCACCGGTAAAGACAAGGTAATCGCGTAGCATTCGCCGCAGATCATTGTGGAAATTTACTTTGTAGCTAAAAATCTTGAGAGACATGTCTTATTTGCTTCAGTTAGGAGGTAAATTTACCAAAATTTATGCCAACAAAAAGTTGACCGAAAACTTAGTAAGTTCAAGGAAAAGATTCTAAGCTTTTTCAGCTGAATTTTGTGTATCAGTTCTTCTGAACAGCAGCGCAACAAAAGAGAGTGAAGCTCGTGGCATCAATTGAATATTTCTACGCTGGTTATTCTGGCTTTGCCTATCTTGGATCACGCCGGTTCATGGAAATTGCGAAGGCCGCTGGGTGTGAAGTGCGTCACCGCCCTTTCGATTTGAGGCATTTGCTCGATCATAACGGCAGTCAGCCTTTTGATCAGCGAAGCAACGACCACTTCACCTACTTCTTTGGTCGCGAGATTGAGCGTTGGTCCGAATATCGAAATGCGCCGGTGAAGAGGCTGAATCCAACCCACCACAGCAACTCGATTGAACCGTCGAACAAGATGCTGATCGCGGCCATGGATTTGGGGCACAACATCGACGAGTTTTCGTGCGTGATGATGGAGCAGCACTGGCGGTACGATTGCGACCTGGCCGATATGGATACGCTCTGTGACATCGCCCGCTTGGCTGGTCTCGACCCGGCACCGCTGTTGGACCACATGAACACTGATGCCGTTGACGCCATCTATGCGTCGAACACTGCCGAAGTCGTGGAGCGCGGCTTTTTCGGCTCGCCGACTTACGTGGTGGATGGCGATGTGATCTATGGCCAAGACCACCTTGGCATTGTTGAGCGAGCTTTGAAAAAACCTTTTACGGTCCGTATTCCTGACTAAAGACGTTACCCCCAAAGTTTGGCCGATTGGCGGATGGGTAAGAACTCTGCTCTCCCGGGTTCAGTGTATCGCCGGGCGAGTGCCTCTGATCAGTCTTTCACAAACAGTTTCCGCTCCACTGAACACAAAGGTTCCGCCCCTGTCTCTGTGATGAGGATGGTCTCTGTCGTCTCCATGCCCCAGTCGTCCATCCAAAGTCCCGGCATGAAATGGAAGGTCATGCCCGGCTCAAGCACTGTCTCATCATTTTCTCGTAGGCTGTAGGTCCGCTCGCCCCAGTCGGGCGGGTAGCTGAGGCCAATGGGATAACCACAGCGCGCGCCCTTGCGGTCGATGCCAACGTTGGTCAGGGCTTTGGCCAGCGCGGCGGCGATATCGGCCGGGCGGGCGCCGGGTTTGGCGATATCGATGCCGGCGTTGAGGCCTTCAACCAGTGCCTCGGAAGCATCCAGCATAAGCTGCGGCGGCTTCCCAAGAAATACGGTCCGGCAGAGTGGCGCGTGATAGCGGCGATAACAGCCCGAAAGCTCAAAGAAGGTCGCTTCGCCTTCCTTCATCGGGCGTCCGTCCCAAGTGAGATGGCTCGCCGCCGCGTCAGAACCTGACGGCAACAGGGGCACGATTGCAGGGTAGTCCCCCCAATCGTCGCCCACGCCCCGGATGCCAGCGGCTACGATGTCGGCCACGAGTTCATTCTTCCGCCGCCCCACTTTTGCACCTTCGATGGCGGTGTTGACGACTTGGTCGGAGATCCGCGCCGCGCGGCGCATGAAGTCGATTTCTGCGGACGACTTCACCGCCCGCTGCCAGTTCACCAGCGCCGTGGCGTCAGCAAACGTCGCGTTGGGCAGGCTGGCTTGGAGCGCGGCAAAAGCCTTGGCGGAGAAGTAATAGTTCTCCATCTCCACGCCGATCCTCGCGCCCGCCAAACCGAGTGCCGTCAGCTTCTCGGCCATATCCTCAAAAGGGTGGGACGTCGTCGACTGCACGTACGAGTCCGCGTAGCCAAAGATGTTCTCCGGCTCCATGAAAACCGTGCGAACGGCCCCGCTCGCATCCATCCGCCGACCCCACCAGTAGGGGTCACCGTCGCGGGTCAGGATCACAGCTTGATGCACGTAGAAGGACCAGCCGTCGTAGCCGGTCAGCCAGGCCTGGTTCGATGGATCGGTCGCGATAAGCACATCGATTCCGGCGTGGTCCATGGCCGCACGGGTCTTGGCGATCCGCGCGTGATACTCGCTGTCAGCAAAGGGTGCGCAGCCTTTGGGCATGGGTCAGTCCTGTGTCTTGGGTGAGGGGGGAAGGGTGCTGATGCCTGCACCGCCCAGCACGGCACCCAGCAGGACGGGCGTAAAGTGATTGGTGGCGCTCTTGGCGATGACCAATCCCATACCCAAAACGAGGGGAGCCGTGATGGCCACAGCCACGTCGCGCGCGCTCAAGTTTCCCAAAATCGGCCTCCCGAATCCTGAGCCGTCACGTAAAGGCGCTTTGCCCGCGAACTCTAGCCCGTTTGCGTCGTTAGGCTGACCACCCCATCCCTGAGCATGCTTTTTTCAGAAGCCTGGGCGCCAGCGCTTGTGCAGCAACAACATGCTTCAAATCACAGGATTCCCGATACAGATCTTTAACCTCAGTCGAGGTAGCGGCCCGGGCTGTATCGCCAGCCAGTCGTCGCTCCACGCGCTAGCCCCGATCGCGATCGAACTGCCACCACGACGAGACGATTAACCCGAGCGACATAGGCATGTTGGCAGCGTGTTTAACTGGTCGGAGCAAGGCTGACGCGCGAGGTTAGGTTGCGTCGGGATATCTCATCTCATCGGAGATCATTGGCATAGCTTTGCTCCTTATCTAAGGAGCCAACCCCAACTCAAAACATGGACCACTTTTTCAACGGCAGTCCAGATCCGGACAACCAACAGCTGAAAGTTCTCTATTCTTCCGACGTCGTACCGCGCATGAAGTCGGCCAGTGCTTTGGTGTCCAGTCCAATGGATGAGTCTTCAACTGCGGCCGCAGCGTAAAGCCGGGACGCCGGAGGCTGGTTTTGATCAAGTTTCCACGTTCCTTCGACCGCTTCGATCCGAAAGCGATAGGGAACAATTTCGGCCATCAGAGCGTCCAGGGCCTTATCCTTAATGTCTTCACTGCGCCATGGGGATTTTCCGCTCACTCTCGTCTCAAATTCCGTCGTGAGTTCACTGACGATCCGGCGTAATTCTCGACGGTCTTGCAGGACCATGGTCCCCTTGATGTGAACAGCAACATAGTTCCACGTCGGACCCTGATGGGGCGCTTGATACCAATCTGGTGAGACATAGCCATGGGGCCCCTGTATCACGAGGGTCGCTCTCATCTGCGCCAGGCCGGTGGAAACAATCGCATTGTTCTGCGCGAGGTGAAGGTCGAACTGGTCGTTTGTGGGGGTGAGATGGAAAGGCAGATGACTGACTAGCAGCTCATCTTCAAACGGAACGCACAACATGCCAAAGCCTGCCTGAGCGGCAAAACGTAGATTTGTAGTCCTCGTCGCCTGACGAAAAGCAGGATGTGGGTGCATGGCAACTGATCCTTTCAGAACCGCACAAAGCCAGTTTTGACGGACGGTTTCGCCGTTGGGGGTTAGATTAGCATTTCTTCAATTTTGATGGCCAAACCATTGGAAAGTATGCCCTGATAAAATCCTCATCATCAAGACATTGGAAACCAACACCAATCTTAACATTTGGGTTGGAGTACTTCGATGAGACAGGTCAATTGGGCTTGCGGCGCCGGATGGAGCCGAGCTTGGCGCTACGCAATGCTGAGGCTGATACCTTCCGCAAAAAATTTTGGCTTCCCAACAAATTTAAAGTCGACAGTTAATAAATTTGCAATAAATAATGCGCATTCGACGAGCTTATATTTGTAGGCGAGGGGATAATTATGCTGCGTAAATTGAAAAAAATGGTGAATGCCATGGTCCTTGGCATTGGACTGACGATGATGGCGGATTTTTCCTGGGCTGACAGCACTATTTACGAAATTGAAGAGCTAATCTCGAACGAGCAGGTTGTAATCCTTGCCGCATCTGACGTGCCAGAAAAGTATATCTCAGCCACTGAAAAATGGATTGAAATTGCGCTGAACGAGTGGGTCGAAAGAGGCACGGAAATCGGGATTGAGCAAGCCTTTCCCCTGATTGTTACTATGGTTCACCGTGACGCGGATGCTGCTGCTGAAGTAACCAAGGGCCTGTGTAAAGAAATCCGGGACAACAATTATTCCCAGTGGCTCTGTCGAAACCATTTTGTAGCTGATGAGCATGCCAATCCTCTGGTCGATGGCGTTGGGTCAATCAGCTCCTACCGTGCTGAAAACGGATTTCATTTTATGATGGTCGGAACAGCCCGCTCACCTCGGCTCGGCGAGTTCTCACAAATGATTCTGCACGAGATGTTTCACGTCTATCAACTCGCCCAGTTTACAACCAAAAGCTACGGCGTCATGCAGGGCATGAGTGGCGTACGCACCAGCAGCAATGGCGGCAAGGATGTTCCTTGGTGGACAGAGGGAACTGCAACTCACATCTCTTACCGAGCCTATGCTCGGCACTCTAACGTCAAAAAAACTTTTGTCCGCGAAATGACAGCCTGCAACCTAGGCGATTGCGAGATGCGTCGTGCGCCGATGGTTAAGGAATATTTTCGACGTGGGATGAAGCTCAATGACATCGGATGGGTTGATGATGCTCACATGGGCTACCAGATGGGAGCATTGTTCGTGGCCTATCTGATCGACAAAGTTGGTGAAGACGAAATCTACGCCTTTTACCGAAACGTTAACGACCTCAAATTTGACGCTGCCTTTGAGCAGCATTTTGGGCAAGCGTACTCCGATTACATTGACGAATTCGAGGTGTACTTGAAGGGCAACAATATTCGGCGTGTGCTGCGCGACATTATGTAAATTGCTCTCTCGCCGCAGTAGATACGGGAACACCTGCTGGTACGCCAGCTTTCGAGATGGGTGGCTAGCAGCACTGTTGTAACGGTCAAAAGCGACGGTGGCTTTGTATGGTTGGAATTCGACGAGCCTGGCCTTGGGCTTTGGACGGAACAAGACTAACCTTGACGACGTAACACAACCTTACGCACCACACGCCAAAAAGCCCTGGTTCGGTAGCGCTGTGGTGGCCGCGTGGTAGTGGACCACTTGTTCGGGGACAGTCCATAATGGCTCTGGAATTGAACACGCTTGGCCTTATTCGGTAACGAAAGCCCATTTGATGTGCGGT
>JACLAC010009340.1_pt1 | contig 25976 bp, 19 predicted proteins | sample 8027881 | NCBI WGS metagenome assembly JACLAC01 (sample SAMN15725517, study PRJNA655200) | protist metagenome | isolation source: fluorescence activated cell sorting (FACS) single amplified genomes of... | place: Spain: Blaines Bay Microbial Observatory, Mediterranean Sea | collected 2016-01-19 | reverse complement strand
CGACCTCGCCCCAAAGCCTTGGTCTTGTGACAACCTGCCTGCATCACGTAGACACCAGGTTGTCTTCCATATTCATGACTGTAGAGGACATCGTGATCATCCTTTTCAAGTTCCCTTTCAACTTGGTCTAAAAACAAACACTTATTGAGCCAGAGGGGCTTTTTTAACCGAACCGGCACCTCGATAACCTCCAATCCATTTAGCACAAGCCCTTTAGAGCTTTGGCAGTAAAGCCTCACCCGATGTTGTCTCGTCAGTCGGGACAACATCTGCACGGCATAGGAACCAAAAGCCATTTGATCTCCAACGTTTTCAATCACAACGGATATCTTGTATGAGCCCCTACTCATCACTCGCTCTTGTTTCATCTCTGAATGACGCTTCATTTTAGCTTAAAGTCGAAAAAATAACACTTGACCTCAGGCCCCTTAGAAAAACATGTGCACAACTCGATTAACAAAAAGCAACCACCATGAACATCGGATCAAGCTCTGACATCGCCTTCATCAGCATCTGCCTTGGCATCGCCATCGTTTTGAGCATCATTATTCACTTTAAAAGCAAGGCCTCTTGAAGCCCACTCTTTTAAGATCAGTTTCAATATAACTGATCTAGCTTCAAACTCCATATCAGTAAGACTTCAGGAACCAACCCTGCCGCAAAAAATGCAGGGTGGCTTCCTGAACCTCTTTATTGTTCATGATCCAAGTGTGGCCCGTTGAAACCACTTTGTGATCTTTCATGCCGCCAACCTTGGTGCTCTCTAAACTGACCTTACCGTCCGAAGGCCTTGGCACAACGCCGCGAAACATCAAGCCCCCACTGCGCTCTCCCGCAATGACCCCCAAGGGGAAGTCCACATCGCCCATGGCCTTCGGCAAAGCCCGTTCACCGGTGCCGATTTCTAGAAAAGCAGGACCTAACAGCCAACGCGCCCACCATCGACAGCGAAGATGATTGACGATCTCGCAACCACGGTTTGGCGGAGCTAGCATCACAACCCTGCCCATGGCTGCAAGGGGAAAGTACTGGTCGATGTAGCGAAGCACAATGCCCCCCATGCTGTGGGTCACAAAATGCAACTCCTGACCTGGTTCCTCTATACTTTGCAAAGGCCCCCAAGCCAAATCGCGGGCCAAGCTCGCGATATCGTTACGGGTAGACGGGTAGCCTACATTGTGCACCTTAAAGCCTCGGCGCGCCAAAAACTTGCCCATGGAAGACATTGAACTTGGCGTCCGTGCCAAGCCGTGCAACAGCACTACGTTTTCTTGAGGCGACCCCGAATGACCGACTTCAGCCACACCAAGACTCTAGGTCTTGCCAGAAGTTCGGGTAAGTTTTGTTCACACAAGAGGGGTCAAGGATTTCAACTCCATCAACCACGGTGCCCATGATAGCCAAACACATCGCCATGCGATGATCTTTATAGGTTTCGACCTTTGCTCCATGCAGCTGACTCACCTCAACCCCATCGATTTCAAAGCCATCGGCATTTGCTTGAACACGACAGCCCAACTTGTTCAACTCCGTCGCCAAAGCGGTCAGGCGATCACAGTCTTTGAATGCAAGGTTTTTTAAACCCGTTAGCGAGCTGTGGCCTGGAGTGATCGCACAGACGACAACCGCCGTCATGGCCGCATCCGGTATTTCATTCAGGTCAGCAACCAATGGTTTCAATGGGCCATCCCGCTCGATGCTGACGCCATCCTCATCGTACGAAATATTACAGCCCATCTGAGCCATCGCCTCAACAAAAGCGACATCTCCCTGAAGCGCATCCTGCCCAAGACCCTTAACCGTCGCTTTCACCCCTTGAAGAACCCCTAGGCCCAGAGGGTAAGACGCAGCGGTGGCGTCGGGCTCAATCGCATAAGAACCCGGACTGGTGTACTTTTGCGGTGCAGGCACAACAATTTTACCCTCATCTAGAACTTCACAGTTAACCCCAAATGACTTCAACAATTTTGCCGTGAGCTCTATATATGGACGGCTCAACCATTCATCGCTCACGGACACCTCGCAAGGGGATTCTGCCAGAGGACCAGCCATCATCAATCCAGAAAAATACTGACTAGAGACCTGTCCCGAAAGTGACGTCTGCCCACCCTTCAGACCACCCTCTCCAATCTCAAGGGGAGGACAACCGTTGTTGTTGGAGGACTCGATCTTCCCTCCTAAGTCACGCAAGCCCTTCAATAGCAATTCAATCGGCCTTTGGTGCATCCTTTCGGTGCCCACGATCTTTGCAACATTGCCACGGGCACAACAAACCGCAGAGAGAAAGCGCACCGCCGTGCCCGCATTGGCTAAGTACAATTCTCCAACCTCGACTTTGGGCTGCCATGCGCTCCCATCGACAACAATGCTGTCGGACTTCACTTCAATGCTAACCCCGCAAGCTCGCAAGGCAGCCGTAGCGACCTCGGTGTCTTCACTGAACAAGGCTCCCGTTAGGGTCACCTCAGCTTCACATAAGGCTGCTGCAATCAATGCTCTATTGGTGATCGACTTGGAGCCAGGCACATTGGCTACAATAGGAGCCTGAATTGGCTTTGTTTTTACCCGAACAGAAGACATGACGCAGATGACAAATAAAAGATTGTTGATTCTAAGTTGAGCAAAGACAAGACAATAAGAGGTCACGACCCCAAGCACTGCTCTTCACCCTCTAGCTCGTCCAAGCCTTTAGAGACCATCTGAGCTGAGGTTGGTCGCCTTGAACATGAAGGTGACCACCCAATGAAGATATCCACAGCCGACTCAAGCCTTGGTAAAGAAGGGCTCTATCATCTTCACTTGCTATGGAATCACAGCCGCTTGCTAGGGAAGCCTCACTCTCAAAAGACAATTCAACCTCGACCCCCTCACCCTTTTGACGAAACACAAAGTTCCCCCTTTGACGCTGATGCACACTTCGTGCTAGAAGTCCATAATACAACGACCTAGCGTTAGACTGGGCCGGTCCAGCCAAATGAAGGACAGGAGATTTTTCTGTAGTCCACTCCAAAGCCTGAGACTCTGAGAAAGCTCCCAGTAACTCCAAAACCTCATCTATGCTGCAACGCTGCCCTGATTCACATGACTCGACCTTTGGAGTGGATATCAAGGTCAAATCCTCGATCAACCACCTCACCTTTTTTGAGGCAAGAATCACGCCACTGAGTTCCTCACCGAGCTCTGAGTCACAAAAGACTTCATCCATGCCCATGATCTCAAGGGCTGTTTGCACCCCGCTGAGGGCATTGTTTAAATCGTGCTTTAGGGTGCTGACCAGAGATGACATTTGCTCTTGTTGTTCATCGTTCATACAACACCTTCTCGTTTGAGGAAATCAAATAGCCGCCTTGGCTCCCATGGTTTCTGCAAAACGAGATCCGCCTCTTTTGCGCAATCATGAACCAAATGACTGTGTCCAGTGATCAAAGCGACTTTAAAACGTCGTTCACTGCGGGGGTGCTCTTCATTCAACAACCGAGCCCACTGCGAGCCGGTCTTGATACCTGAGTGCCCAGCATCATCCACCCTCACAAAATTGTCCAAAATCAACAGCCTCAGGTGGATTTTATTGCGTTCAAATGCTCGCATCCCCTCGCTCAGGGACTCAACATGATGACATTTTAAACCTAATTTTTTAACAAACTGTAGCACTAAAGAGGCGCACTGGAGATCGTCTTCTACCAAAATGACATCCACCAAGGCATCTCCGCCCTCTTTCCTAGTCTCATTCAATGACAAATATCGGTCGAGCCAAGCCAGTCCCGTCCTTTTATGGAATAGAGATTTCATCAATGAAGACGACGATGAATACGGCAGCAGCAGTGGAGTCACAAGCATCACAAAACCCACGTTTGGGAAGACAGCAGCCACACCCGCCCAGAACTTGGACCATGCCAATGTTGTAGCACCCAGAAAGGAAGGCACCGAAGGCCCAAGCCCATTGAAGCACAGCTTGATGACGAAAAAACCTAGCCCTAGCGCAAATAATGCTCCCAGACTCCCCAGCCACAGAGAACGGTATCTTGGTTTCAAAACCCCAGAAACCCTAGCCAGAACAATGATGTAGAGTGCATACAGATATAGACCACAGCACCAACGGCCCATGCGTGCCTCGGCCGTCTCAGCAAAATAAGCGTCACCGATGAGACTAAACTCACCCATGCAACTCAACAGCATCACAATAAACATCATGAAAGCGACAACGACCATCTGCAGAAATCGCAGACTCTTTCTCCTAGCTCGCATCAGTAAATGCGCAGCCAAAAGGCCCTCACTTGCCGAGAAAAGTTCAGCTCAGGAACCATATCTATTGTCTCAATCGACATCATGGTCTCGATATTTCATTTCACTAAAGACCAATGCTTGAGCTGTTTGAGCAAAGCATTGGGGTCCCAAGGCTTGGATAAAACAAGATCAAGGTGTTGAGTGGCCTCACCCAATTGTTCAGGGTGTCCAGTTATCATGACCACCTTGAGGCTTTCAAAACACTCACTTTGCTGCTCACGAAATTCAACCAGCCACTCGGCCCCGGTTCGGCGATCGTCACCATTTTCCACACGAACAAAACAGTCCAACAACAAAAGCTTAAACTCCCCCCGTCGTCGCGATAAACGATCACATGCCCCAGCAATCGTGTCGACGTGAACACAGTGCATTTTTAAGCGCTTAAAAAAACGGAGCAATAGATTGGCACATTGGAGGTCGTCCTCAAGAATCAGAACCGTGGCCCGTTTCTCTCGGTGCCCCTCCCTCGCCAAAACATAATGATCAACATCCCTCTTGCCTGAGTCCTTTTCCTGACATTGGAACGCCGGCCATTGCATCAAGATGTCCAAGGGGATCAATATCGGCGTCAAGCCCAAAACGGACAAGACCCCGCCCACATGGGGAAGCCACGCCCCATCAACAGAGGTGATAAAATCAGCGTATTCAACACTGCCCACACCGAAAGCGTCGACCAACTCCTTCCCCCCTGCGAGAAGCGCCACTAAAGCGACAGCTAATCCACCCAAGCAAGCATAGCTGGTTGGTAGCCAAAGTAACCTCAAAGCCAACGGGCCTTTACCCCTAAACAAGATCCAGAAAGCCAACAGCAGGTAACCACCTAAAAAAACTGCGGTCGAGATCGATCGTCCTCCTTCATAATGCCTTTGCTTGTCCATGGCTAAGCCCATGATATCAGGGTCTATGGGAGCGGGGTAGACGAACAACAAAGCCATGCCAAAACTGATCAGGCCAAGATGAACCCTGGCCCTAAAGGGCCTAGACCCCATGACCTTAGACCAATTTTGTGACTCAGTCCCCTTCATTCAATTCATGCAACTGCACGACCATGCTTTGGGCGTGACGAAACATCCCCAAAAAAGCATCTACGGCAAAAGGCTTCATCAGATGATCGTCCATCCCAGCTTCTAAGCACCTAGACCTGACGTCATGCTCTCCGCCGGCGCTCAAACCAACGATCCAACATTCCTGAGACCCATTTTCTAAGGCTCTGATTTGCCGAGTTGCCTCAAGTCCATCTTGTTTAGGCAAGTGCCAGTCCATCAAAATCAAATTCGCTCCCTTGGTTCTGAAGTGCTCAACGGCAGCCTCGCCATCGGAAACACACTCAAAATCCTGTCCCAATTTTTTCATGATTTTCGACAAAAGTTTTTGAATCATGACATCGTCTTCAACAATCAACAGCTCAATTCGGCACGGTGATTCTAAGCCACTGCTATCACCAGAGGCTTCTTTGACAGACCCGCCTTTCCCTGTGTTCTTCGTCAATTGATCGGAAGCAGAATGTTCAGATAAAGTGTACCTGGTGATCAAAGCCTCCTGCTCTTCAGCACCTGAACCCAAAACCCAAGCCAGAAGCTCTAGAATAATTGGATTAGGGGTTGGCTTTGAGAGGTAAGCCACGAAGCCCGCCGCACTGACCTTCTCTCGATCGCCTCTTTTTCCAACAGAACTGAGCATGATGAGATGGGGCTTTTGGGCTTCATCAGCGTCGAAATGCCTTGCGATATCAAAGCCAGAGCCATCGGGCAACACATCGTCCGTGATAACAAAATCAAAAGGGCGCTCTTTTGTTCCACATTGAAGAAAGGACATCGCCTCAGCCAAAGAACCAGCACTCTTGACCAGCATGCCCGAGCGAATCAAGCTCTTTGAGATGAGCTTTCTGGCTGTTGCGTGAGCATCAACAACTAAAACAGCCTTACCCTTGATCTCGGCCCGCTGCCATTTGTGATGATCAGTTCGAACCACTTGGAGGGGCAATAAGACTTCAAAGCGTGAACCCACCCCAACTTGACTACTCAGCTTGATGTCACCACCCATCCGTTTTGCCAACTCTAAAGCTATGGCCATGCCCAAACCCGTCCCACCATAACGACGGGTGGTGGTGGCATCGACTTGTTCGAATTTCTCAAAAACCTTAGCAAAACAGTCCCTTGGTATCCCTATACCCGTATCCTCAACACTCAACAGAACATCACAAGCGGCTTTAGGTGTCCATTTGACTTTCACACTCACCTGTCCACGGTGGGTGAACTTGATCGCATTAGAGAGCAGATTGGTCAAAATCTGACGCAACCTTCCAGGGTCTCCGTTAAATTCTTGAGGTACATCAACGCCGTAATCAAACAGAAGCTGCAAACCTTTTTTCTTCGCCTCTAACCTAAAGGTTTTACACACTTGCTCAACGAGGCCACAAAGGTTGAAGGGGATAGATTCCAGTTTAGATTTACCGACTTCAAGCTTAGAGAGATCAAGGGTCTCATTGACCAAGGTCAACAATCCCGAGCAAGAAGCACGAATCACCTCAGCACATTCCTGTTGGTCAGGGTTGAGTTCTGTCTCCAACAGCATGTGAGCCATGCCCAAGATACTCGTCATGGGTGTTCTGAGCTCATGACTCATATTCGCAAGGAATTCATTCTGGGCATTAGAGTTACGCTCTAACTGCCTAACCTTTGTTCGAAGCATCTTCAGCTCCGAACCTTCCTTCTCAGATATGGGGAACGTTTGTTTCGCACCCCCCTCTGAACTCAAGTTCTCCTCACCTCAAAAACATGAACACCACAAGGCCCTAAGCACAGTGGTGAGTTCAAGTCATGGACCCCGCCTTTGGCCCCACCAAAACAGTGCACCAACAAATCACCCTCCTTCAAGTGACCACCATCGGGATGCAGCAATATTCGCTGCTCATGATGCAAGTCCATATTGACCACAACCACATAGTCAGACTCAGCTCCAATGCCACGACGATGAGCGGCTAAGATGGCACCGTGTTCATGGTCAATAAAGACCAGATTCCCACCGTAGCGCAAGGATTCAATATCATTCATCAATCTGTTGAGTTCAGAGATCTCGTTGCAAAAGGACCGCGCCCCCTGGATTTCAACTCTGCCTTGATGCTTGATGAAGTCAAGCTTGGTGGGAGCACCGTGCTCAACACCCTGACACATACCAGTACTCCCAACATTCATCAAGGCTGAAACAGCATAGCGGGGCAAGGTTGCCCTCACATCATAAAACTCTTGTGTCGGTGTACCACTATCGTGACTCGATATTGGCAATATAAACTGCTGCTGAGGAAAGACCCTGTGCAAGTACTCGACTTGTGACCTCAAGTCCGGCACGTAATGACTCTCCCAAGGCGTTGCCAGCATCAAATGAACCCGCTGCTCAAAACTCATAGCTTTTTGTTGTTTAGCCGAGGCAAACAACTCTCCCAAAACAATGAGATCCGGAAGATCATTTGCCAGTTTTGACATGGACCAGTTCAAAAAATCCTTATGGGTACTGTGCAAATTGTCCAAGCGGATCATGCCAGAGCTGCGATCGGCCAATCTTGACCACGTCAACAACACATCGTACATATAGTTCCAAATCTCATCCCTAGTTTGTGGATTGGGGTGGTCGTAATGGATCAAAACCAGATCTTCCCAAGTCAACCATCCATCACCCGTTACACAACCTGCACGCTTAAAACCATCGGAACGCTCTTGATCACTCTTTATCCAGTCCGGACAACGCTTGACCATATCAGAATCGACCCCAACGTGATTCAACACGAGATCAAAACATAAACCCAGCCCCAATTCAATAGCCTTATCCGCAAGGTCGTCCAAAGATGAACCACCAACCTTCAAATAACGGTCGTCAACGCCATAAAAAGACCTCGCGGAATATGGACTTTCCGAAGTGTCCATCGGAGTGATGGGTAAAAAGTGCACCATGTTGAAACCCAAATCTGCGATATGCTCCAAATCCAACAACCAATCGTCTATGGTTCCCGAAATATTAGGCAACAATGTATAAAGTCTTAGGTTTCCTGTCCGTTTAGGGTTAACCATCACGTGGTTATAACCATCAGGATCCAGAACAACTTCATCCTCACGCTCAAAACCCAACCTAAAGTGATAACGTCCTGGCTTCAATTTAGAAAAATCTAAGCTGAGGTGACCACAACCGTGTTCGGTAACCACCTCTTCATATGGAGGAAGATTGCCAAACAACTTGAGGCGATGGTCTTTGAGCATGTCGCCGAGCTCAAAACGAAACCTCAATTCTTCGCCCTCATGGAGACGCAAAAAGTTATCGTAACCAGAAGGGTGGGACTTAACGATGTGCTGAAAGCATACGCTAGCGTGACTTTCGGGTAATGATTCCACCGACCTTACCCTAAAACCTTTTCAATCAAAGCACAACCCCGCAACAATTCAGATACACTCCAAGCTTGGGCGATCGTCCCCGCAGCTCGATGGGGAGCGGTTGCGTCGTAAACCTCGGCAACACTGCCCAAACCATAACCCCAAAGTTCTTCGTTGAGAAGCGGTTGCAACTCTTGTTTTAGGCGCTTAGCTTCCTGCTTAGGAAGCTGCGCCGTTGCCAGAGATGCCTCTATAAAGTGCCCTAACAACCAGGGCCAAACCGTACCTTGGTGATAAGCATTGTCTCTTTCATCCCCCGTACCCTCATAACGAGGCTTGAATTCGCGATGGGACTCGGAGAGGGTCCGCAAACCATATGGCGTCAACAAATCCTGCCGCACTTTTTCGACAACTTTTCGTTTTTGAGCTAAACTTAGCGGACATGACTCTAGGGAAACAGCAAATATTTGATTGGGCCTCACAGCATCGTCAACACCGTCACTACGCACGACATCTGCTAAATAACCCGTCTCCAACCAAAAATGTTCAACAAAAGCCTTTCTAAGCCTTTTTTCCAAAGGCTCAAGGCCTGCAATAGAAGCGAGCGGAGCGCAAGATTTGTACAGGTGTATTGCATGCATGAACAAGGCATTGATCTCAACGGGACATCCATGCCTTGGGGTGGCAGGACGACCATAGGCGTTGGCGTCCATCCATGTCAACTGAGTTCCAAGATTTCCGGCGTGAATCAAGCCATCTTCGCGCAATTCGGCTTGTGGCACTCTGTCTTCTAAATAGGCCCTAATGATGTTCTCCATCGTCGACAATAGCTCGGTTTTCACCTTACTTTTGTATCCCGGAACCTTCATCAGCTCACCTATAGACCAGAAGAACCATAGTGAGGCATCTATGGAGTTGTAGGCATGCTCTCCCTCTCCAATGGCAAGATAGTTGGGTATCAAACCATTTTTCTCATGTTTGGCATAAGACTTTAATATCTCCAACCCCAGTTCTGGTTGAGAACGAGTGATGGTCAGACCAGGTAAAGCAATCATCGTATCTCTACCCCACTCTACGAACCATGGGTAACCGGCCGTGATAGAGAGTTCACTCCTGCTATTACGCGTTAAGAATTGCTCACCACCAACATCTAGGGTGCTCAAACTTTCATTTGGCCAACGCTTTTTCGCTAAAGCCGATCTTCTTTGCCTAAACTCTAATTCACGGCTCCACTTGCCCTCTCCATCATGCTCTGCCTTACCCAAGGATACGGCAATCACACACTCTTCACCTGGCTTCAGATCCAACTCTAATACGGCTGGACAATATAAATCCTCATGGTAGCTAAAACCGCGTTCTCGCTCCCTATAATACTCGAAGTTCTTGAACCAAGTTCCCATCGGTAAAACTTCGAGATTGGAAGAGGATGAGAAGTGCAGGCTCGGCATGCCCTCATAAGGTGACACAGAAAAACAGTTCTCACCTAAAGTCAATTTACCGTTTATCGAATCATTACACTTGGTCAGTTCATGATTAACCCGATAGGCAAGAAAGGGTTTCAATCTCAAAAGAAAACCCTCACTCTCCGAAGGACAACGGTACTTTAGCAAAAGAAGATTCTCATCTTTCACCAAGCATAAAGAACTCTCTAAGAACCTGTTGCCCACCTTGTAGGACCAACGAGGCACAGGATCGGATACAAACTGATGCAACATCTCATAGCCTTTTGGATGAAACGCGCCTGGATAATGGTTCGTTGAACACTCAACCTCTTCCCCGTCAACCATTATTGATGCATCCATTTTTGACAGCAACACAAATTTATTGGCCAAGTCCGGTAAACTTGCGACGAGCAGTCCGTGATACTTGCGCGTATTTGCCCCTGCAACAGAACTGCTGCCATAGCCACCAATACCATTGGTTTCAAGCCACTCCAAGGGCAAGGACTTTTCTATACGCTGACAGATATCACTATTAAAAGGGGCTTTCATGAAGGTTTTTTTGAGTCTTAAAAAGCTGAGTATAGGAAGCCCCTTTGAGGCTAAATAGTCTTTTTGAACTTTTTATCATGTCCTTCGACTCGGGACAGTCTTTTTTCCGCTGATGTTCATCTTAGGTTTGACCTTGAAACACCCGCCCTAGGATGGCTAGAACACAAGCAACTGCTTTTCAACATCTTAATATGAAGATTCTCCAACCTCTCCTTATTGCTGCACTAGCTATAACGGTCTGGTTTCTTTACCAGAAACAAGAGTCCGACACTGAACCAAAAGTCAATCCACAACAAAGTGAACCCAAAAGCGCCCCAAAAGCGCAAAAGAACAAAAACGTGGAAGACTTTCTCAAGGAGGGTGATTTCTCCACGGCACTATCTCTACTGAACAAAACACCAAAAGACCAACAAAACCACGAATGGTCTATATTAAAAATCAAGGCCCTAGATGGTCTCGGTCGCCGCCAAGAGGCCTTATCGTCCATAGATGCACTTTCAAAAGAAGCACCTGCGAATGCCCAAGCTAGAATCCTCCTGATGAAAGCCAATCTTCTAGAGATTGAAGGTGATAAAGAGAAAGCGGGCGCTACGCTTTACGAAATTTTCCAAAAATACCCAAACAGTACAGAGCAAGAGGACGCCGCTTATCGACTGAAAGACACTTGGAAAGCCTGGTTATCAACCAGATCAAAAGATGACCAAATGATCAAGTACAACAAAGTGTTGTCTTGGCTCATACAAAAAGCCGTTGACGAAACGGTCCTAGAGGATTGCTACCAGTTGTTGGAGCGCATCAACGCTAAACTCTTCTACGGCCCAAGGGCTACGGAAGGGTTGGTCAGCTTTCACACCGTCAAATATGGAGAAAACTTGAGCTCCATCGCCAAGCAGTATCAAGTTGCCCCAAGTAGAATATTTCAGGTCAACAAACTTAAAAATAGAAACTCGATTCGAACCAATCAAAGGCTGAGGGTCATCACAGGTCAGACTCGAATCTTAGTGAGCAAAAGTCGATTTAACATGGATGTTTACCTGAACGACCATTTTTTCAAACGCTACGGAGTTGGACTTGGCCGCGAAGGCAAGACCTTGGCTATGGTCACATCGATTTCAAGGAGTATGTCTAGAAACCCATCTTGGACCATCCCAGAAACAGGAGAGGTCATCCCCCCCAACGATCCAAAAAATCGAATTGGCACTCGCTGGATTGGGCTAAACGCAGGTGGAGGGATCGGCATTCATGGCACCATCGACCCAAGCTCTATAGGAAAAGAGTCTAGCAATGGTTGTATCAGACTTAAAAATGAGGATGTCGAAGAGCTTTACGACTTCGTGATGACCGGTGATGAGGTAGAGATTTTTTAAACCCAACTTCGTCAGTCGAGGGAAGGTTTGGCCGTTAGATATCGGCTAAACCTCTCGCTTCCCTTGTCTCCCTAGCCCTTTTTAAAAAAAGCTCCATAGACATTGCTGCGCACTCAGCAGACTGATCCAAGTCAGCTCTAACGGACTGCAACTCTTTTATCACTCCATCTAGAGCAACTTTTACAGAAGCTTGGTTCTCGATGATGATATCACGCCAAAGCTCCGGGTTCGATGAAGCCAATCTAGAGATGTCCCTCAAGCCCGTCCCCGCCACTTCGAAGGCCTGATCTCCACATGCTTCAGCTACGGAGATGGCATTGATCAAAGCCGGAATAAGCAGATGTGGCATATGAGACACCCAGGCCACCGCACGATCATGCACCTGAGGTGACAAGGACACACAGCGACAACCAAGCGATCCCCAAAAACGCTCCATCTCACCCTGCAAAGATTCGGATTCAGCAGAATTAGGGGTCAACACAACCGTTTTACCGTCGTACAAGTCCTTCCTCGCCCCAGCCAAACCCGTCTTCTCCGAACCACACATGGGATGACAACTCAAATAACGGGATCCTTTTAATGCAGCCGTGAGGGAAGGAACCACCTCACTCTTAGAACTAGCCATATCACTAATGATCGCCCTAGACCCCATCTTTGACAATTGTGTCGCCATCCCCACCAGCGTTTTACTTGGCGCGGCCAAAAAGCAAAAATCAAGATCCCCAGGCAGAGAAGATAACTCTGATACCGCTACAGCACCTAATCCAGCAGCAAAAGCTCGACCTTCTGCTCCCCTAGAAACAACGACGATCTCAACATCCTCACGGCTCGACAAAGCCATGAGGAGAGAACCACCCATAACCCCAAGGCCGACGATACCGACTTTCATCAGGATACAGCTAGCACAGGGACATCGCCCATCAACACATGTGAGGTTTGATCCACAATCTTGACCATGACCATATCGCCAGCCTTCAAACTTCCATCTTGGGGCATCACAACCACAACACCTTGATCTATCCGCCCCTGACACTGTTCTTCGGAACGTGGAGTCTTCTCTTTCTCAATCAACACCGGCAAGGTCAGGCCCCTAAACTTGGACAACGATTCACGGGTGTGAATTTTTTGAAGCTCGTTCAACTCAACAATACGTCGAGTTTTCTCTTTCTCTTCGACATCATCCGGAAAACGACGCTTCGCTAAAGTTCTCTCGCGGGGAGAGTATTTGAAAATAAATGCTGAATCGAAACGCACCGTTTCCATAACCTCTTTGGTCACTTCATACTGCTCTTCAGTCTCACCAGGAAAACCCACAATGATATCTGTCGAAATGTGAGCATCGGGAAGCCAACGTCTCACCCTGGCCGCCGTTTCCAAAAACTCTTCTTTGGTGTAGCCCCTATTCATCCGCTTGAGAACTTCCGAATCACCGGCCTGCAAAGGCAGGTGTATCTGAGCGCACAAGTTCGGGTGCTTAGCGATAACCTCTAACAGTTCATCGGGGAAATCCTTCGGATGTGGCGAGGTGAAACGCACACGCTCCAACCCTTCGACATGAGCAAGTGCTTCCATCAAGTGAGAAAAACGATGCTCTCCACTCCTATAACTATTCACATTTTGCCCCAACAGGGTGACCTGTTTTTTTCCAGAAGCCACCGCCTGACGAGACTCCTGAACCACTGAGTCCAAATCTCGACTACGCTCGCGACCTCGGGTGTATGGGACCACACAAAAGGTGCAAAAATTATCACAACCTCGCATAACTGCAATCCATGCGTTCACTCCATCTTGCCTTTGAGGATCAACATCAGAATAGGTCTCATGCTTACTCAACTCAGTGATCGAGTCAAGTCCCGGGCCAGGACTCATCACTTCTGCGATCAGTTTTGGAAGATCTTTATAATTATCTGGGCCCGCAGCAAAGTCGATATTTTTGTTCTTGAGCAGATCTCCTTTTATATTTTGGGCCATGCACCCCAAAATACCAACTCGGGTTTTCTTGCTCTCGCGCAAATACTTCAAATCGCCCACCCTAGCATAAATACGGTTGAAGGCATTTTCTCGCACAGCACAGGTGTTCAGCATGATCACGTCGGCCTGCTCAAGCTCCTTGGTCAGGGAGTGCTCTTTCTCGACAAGTATAGACTTAACCAGCTCCGAGTCGTACTCGTTCATCTGGCAGCCGTAGGTCTCGATATAAATCTGGGCCACGGTGATTTAATATTTAATAAGGAAACAAAAAAAGAAGACGATGCTAATCGTCTAGGTGCTTCAAGCGATCACCCTTTTTAAAATAAACAACTCGACGTTCTGGGATCTCCACCTTTTCCAAAGTCTTTGGATTTTGAGCCATTCTGCTCTCCTGAATCTTGGTGCCCAAAATAAACGCGCCCCTAAACTCTAGCTTATTGCCATCCTTCAGTTCATCGACGATGAGATCTAAAGTTTCAAGAAAGATCTGGTTGACAACCTTGGGGTCATAGCCGGTTCGCATACCCAACTTTTCTACAAAAGCTTTTTTCGTAATAGTTGTTTTATCTGCTTTCCTCACCGAAGCTTCACGATATGCAAGACTGAGAAGTGGGACTATAACCTAAGCTCTGATTATTCAAAGGTCTAACCATCACTTTAGGCACTTTTTTCTTTTAGGGCTCTAGCTTTAAGAACATCGAGAATGAACTCTCGTGATTTGGCTATGGATTGTGCAAAAATATTTTGGGGAGGCTTTATGCTCAAAAGGAAAGCATCCCCATGCATCATTTCGGCAGCAAAGGTGTGATATGTGCTTTTCGGCTATTGAGCGCACCTTGCTGAAATTGGAACACAACCGTCGTCATTGACAGGTTCGCGTTCTCAACAAAACCAACCTCATCGAGCACCAATGCATCCTTGACCATCTTAGAGAAAACTTGACGCTGAATAAAGTCTGGACCCTCGATGTAGCAGCGAAGACCTATGGAGTTGTGGTATGAAGACTTCGCTAACGACGCCAAAAACTGCCTCATTCTAGAGACGGACTCCTCTGCCTCTGGCAAACCCGTCAGCCAAAACTCATCCTCCGGGCCACTTGCAGAAGACTTACCACTGTAAGCCTCCTCCGCCCCTGGAATCGTGCTCACCATATGAAGAAAGAGGTCAACTTCACCATTTTTTCTCCTTATGGCACGATTCATCTCCATCCATTTCATCATGATCGATTCACGATTGTCCACCAACGCTCCCCAGTTGCGTGGAAACATTTTAAACTGAGAGACAGAACAAGAGTGATTTTGAATCTTACAGTCCTCAAAGAAGCGCGTATCCGACCCTGGCTTGACCTCTATGATAAGATCATTCACCACCTGCTCGCGATGACCATAAATCTTGCTATATAGCGAGTACAACTCTTCGTGCTCTAAAACTTGCCGTATGCAGCGTTTTAAACCACGGCGATCCTTTGGAACATCACTAAAGTCTAGCAATTCGACCTCCTTGGCCAATTGAATACTTTTTAAGCGATTGAGCAATTCAGTCACACACATCAAATCTCGCCAACCACATTTATTCAAAAGGTCCGTATCGTCAATGATAGCGTTAAGACAAAGAAGATACTCCTGAAACTCCCTCTCAACGTTGATAAAAAAACCTCCTTTGTCAGCATTCAACAAAGCTTGCTTCTTGCGCACCAACCTCTCCATCAATCTCAAATCCGATGAACAGGACTTTTCGTTATCACCAATAGCCTTCAGTTGCTCATTTATCGAGGCCAGGTCCTGACCTCTGCTAGAAAAACGATCGTTGATCTCGAAAGCCTTTTCCGCCGTGATCACATTTGAAGACTGAACGTCTGCAACGGACAAAACCATCGCCTGCTTAGTCGAGAGCGTTGATTTGTGGTGATCAATCGCAGAGACCACATCCAGATGGTCACTTATTTTGATCTCGTCGTAGTTACAGAAATCACGAAAGGTCACCGTACCTTGAATAGGCTTAACCAAATCATCGTGATGAATCACACCCACGGGAATATGGCGACCCAGTTTATCCGTAAAAACAACCGTGACATGACGATAGTTCTTGATTTTTCCACGAATTTCATTGATATCGGCTTTGGTTGCCACGACCGTTGGTTTGTGCCCCAAAACCTCGTGCTTGATGGCCATAGCCACATCCAGACGATCCAAATGATCCCTGAGGATTTTAGCGTTTTCGATCAGCAACACATAACACCTGTGCATGATCGAAAAAATCTCTTCGCTAGAGAAATCCGCATGCTGATCATTGTCGTAAAAGTCTGAGTCCGTTAGTCGTTTTAGGTTTTCATAAAAATCCCTAAAGTTTGCCCCTGTTTTTGCATCCATGCGCAAGAAGAACTCAGACATACTGGCCCGATAACCACCCGGCAAACCTAGCACACGTTTGAGATAAACATCCAGTTGTTCTACCTGCAATACCGATAGCTGAAAGGAGGGCATCGTGAATTCAGGAACGGTCTTGCTCATGAGACGATCCAACATTTCAACGACAGAGTTCCGGTGAAAGTTCGGTTCAGAAAACTGTCGGGTCAAGGCAAAAACCACCTCCTTTTCGTAAGTGTGCATACACATGTTGAGCAGACGCTGCACTTGATGCACAGCATCAACATCAGAAACTCGCCAATCACCAACCAAAAAACCTTCGTCATCGACCAGAATAATGTGATTCTGATTTCGTTGATGATTCAAATCACGTATATAACACTCACCTGTTGCCTTGATGAAATGATCTTGAGTCACGATATCCATCGCCACGTGAGAGATGAGCGCCTTGTGCTTAGCGACCCTATAAAAGAGCTCTTCGCTGTAAAGCATTGAAAACATTCTCGAAGCGACAGGGCCAGGCATCCCCAAAGGCACATTCCATGTGGTCAAAGAACTCCCCAATCGACAACCAAAGGCATCCAACCAGCCCAAAAAAGATCCCGTCAAAGAATCCAAATCTGGTGGCGTATGGGCTGTGACGGTGTGAGTGCCAGGATAAACTTTATTTTGAGAGACGGGAAACAAGCCAGCGTACTCATCTCGCGATATGTACTTACCAACAATCTTAGCCCTGACTTTGCGATTCTCTTCATAACTTATGGAAGGGACCTGATTGAGCCACCTCTCAAAAGCGGTCAAGTTGTATGACCCATCCAACACTTCAGCAAGGGTGATCTCTGCTAAAAAATGGGTGATCTCAGAAAGTAAAAAGCTTGAATCGGGAGCGTCGAGAATCAAATTGAAAAGCGTACGATTAACGGTCTCATTTCTCTCTATGGCATTCTTCTCTTTAAAACCATCACTGACGAAGCCATCGATAATATCATCAATATTCGGAAACTTTTTAGGGGAGAATTCAATATCCCCTACGAGGCCGTTTTTAGGCATAATCACCATCAAGAAAATACGCAGCTCATCATTATCTTATCAAATATTTATCAAGAAACAAGCTCAATAATCCCTATGAAAACCCTTAACTTTTCTCAATAAACGTCGATTATCACTGATGTTTTGACAAATGATGCATACCGGTGGTCAAAAAACACACATTCTAAAAAAGCTCACTTGTTCATCAAAGCAGGAGAATGCACCTAGCCCGCAATACTTTAAACAATTAAAGACCAGCGACCTAAAGCCTCACTTGGAACCTCCACCCCTATGGTATAAGGATATCTGCCCAAACATAAAGCAACAACAAACTCGATGTCGGAAAAATTTGTCTTCTCCTGCCAAGATCTAAACAAAAGTTACGGAGAGCGCAAGATTCTTCAGCGTATCAACCTGAACTTTTTTTACGGCGCAAAGATTGGCATCGTGGGCGAAAATGGCGCTGGAAAATCCACCCTGCTCAAGATCATGGCTGGAATAGACACGAAATTTGATGGCCACGCATCTCCCCTTAAAGGCATGAAAGTTGGCTACGTTCCTCAAGAGCCCCAACTCGACCCAGGCATGAACGTGCGCCAAAACTTAAAACTGGCCTTTCAGGAAACCCAAGGCCGCTTGGACCGATTCGACGAGATTTCAAGCCTCATGGAGCAAGACCTCAGCCCTGAAAAAATGGAAAAGCTCATGGATGAGATGGCGAGCATCCAGGACAAACTGGACGCAGAGGACGCCTGGGAACTAGACCGCCAGATCGACATGGCAGCTGACGCCCTATTCCTTCCCGACGATAATGTTGATGTGGGCACCCTATCCGGCGGTGAACTGAGGCGCGTTTTCCTTTGCAAAACCTTACTCGAGAAGCCCGATTTATTGTTACTTGATGAGCCAACGAATCACCTTGACGCGGAAACAGTCTTTTGGCTAGAAAATCACCTCAAGGCTTATGACGGAGCTGTCATCATCGTCACCCACGACCGCTATTTTCTTGATCGAATCACCCAATGGATTTTGGAGATCGATCGCACCAAAGGCATTCCTTTTGAAGGGAACTACAGCTCTTGGCTAGAGCAAAAAGCCCAACGGCTCGAAATGGAGAAGAAAAGCAGCACTAGTCAAAAGCGCATCTTAGCAAAAGAGCTTGAATGGATTCGCTCCAGTCCAAGCGGTCGGCAGTCAAAAAATAAAGCCCGTGTACAAAATTATGAAAAACTATCCCAAGGACAATTTGAAATTGACGAGTCCAGCCTTGAAATCCAAATCCCACCAGGACCACACCTCGGCAATAAAGTGATCCAATTCAATGGCGTACACAAATCATTTGGAGATAAAGACCTGCTCAAAGATGTGAACTTCGACGTTCCCGCAGGGGCCATCGTTGGCATCATCGGCCCCAATGGAGCAGGGAAAACAACCCTTTTTAGGATGATCATGGGCCAACAACAACCAGATCGTGGGCATATTGACATTGGGGAAACCGTAAAGCTATCCTATGTCGATCAATCCCGAGACACCTTAACCGGCAAAAACACCATCTACGACGAGATCAGAGAAGGCAAAGACAGCATCAAACTAGAAGGTAAGGAGATTCACGCTCGAGCCTACGTCAGTCGCTTTAATTTCAAAGGACAAGATCAACAAAAAAAAGTCGACAAGCTCTCTGGTGGAGAAAGGAACCGCGTCCATTTAGCCAAATTGCTCAAACGTGGAGGAAACGTTCTTCTCTTGGACGAACCGACAAATGACTTAGACACGGAGACCCTTCGCTATCTCGAGGAGGGCTTGAGCAACTTTAAGTCCTGCGCTCTGATCATCTCACACGACCGTTACTTTTTAGACAGGGTCTGCACGCACCTGATCGCATTCGAAGGCGACGGCTCGGTGATTTGGTACGAAGGGGGCTTTGATGAATACGAACGAGCCAAACAAAAAGAAACCAAGGGAAATCTCTTTGAGAACCGTCGAGCCCGTTATCGAAAATTGAGCAATTGATTCAATCGTCAACCCTTCCAAAGCATGATCGAACGTTCTCCTGGCTGATCCTGACTTTCAGGAAAGTCGGGGACTTCGATTCGCTTTCCTTCACGTTCATAAATCACCAGACCTCGCTCAGCATCAACACGATCGAACTCGTGTAGCTGACACTTGCCCAAATTGGTGTCTTGGCAAAAACGGACACTGTGCAACCAAGAAGGAGAACGATGCTGTACACTCCGCACAAGTTTTTGTATCCTTCTAAAAGGTATTCGGTAAGTGGCAGAAAACATCACTGGTTCCGGAAAGTAAATAGAAACCGTGCGGACCCCAACTTCATCTAGACGTTCTATGGTACGCATCAGCACATCAGCATGATCATTGACTTGCCTCAATAAAGGGAAATGATTGTAAAACTTCACCCCCATCGAATGACCTTTGGTTATTCGAGCCAAGAGTTGGGGCGTTATCTCGTAGGGATGAACAAGGTGCAAGAAGGTTCTCACCCCAAATTTTGCCAAAACATTTAAAAAGCCATCATTTAAAACTTTAGGCTCAAAAACAGGAGCCCTCGTATGAATACGAAACCTACGTATCATCGTTTGCTCAGAAACTTTAGAAAAGATCATCTCTAAATGCTCCACAGGAACCATCAAAGGATCTCCTCCGGATAGTATCAACTCCCTCACCTCCTCGTGACGATTCAAATACTCAATCAAAGCATCTAAAGTTTGCTCAAGTTGTTGGGCCTCACCTCCCTCACCAAGGATGTCTTGACGAAAACAATACATACAATTCGATAAACACCTGAAGGTCGGCATAAACAACACCCGATCCGCGTACTTGTGGAGCCAGCGCCCACGGCTCTCAACGGGCATCTGAGAACGATCATCGATAAAATCAGGCTGCTCACCAGGGCCCTTTTCTATGACTTTACTCTCCGTTGGGAGCATCGCTTTGACAAGGGGGCCCAGTCCAGGCCCCAACACAGAACTCTCTTCATCGATGAGCGACCGATAAAACGGAGACACTTTTACCGGGAGGAGTTGATGCTCAACCCTCAGCTTTTCATAGCTTAAACGGGCCGTTGAAAGATGATCGTTCATATTTCGATAAGGTTAACGAAACAACTCGCTCATCAATTGATTGGTTTTTCCTGCTGTAAACTAAAATTCTTTACAGCAAACAAAGCTGTACACACAAATGGAACCTTGTTACGAGCATTTTCGAAAAGCCCTAACCCCTATATTAGAATCTGCCCTTTCGGGAAATAACGTTTCTAATAAATTTGGCATCATGGTGCAAGACCTGATGCCCGACAATCTGAAACAGGGAAAATTCATCTTATTAGGCAAGCTGATCCAAGCTGTAGCCACAGGCTACCTCCCCTTAACAACATCTGATTACACCAGTAAAGATGCAGACCTCAGAAGACTTCGGCAGGGCATCAGGGACATCTTTGAAACCATTGATTTCATCTTATCACAGTGCGCTGAAAAAGGGAAGGATGCCGAGGCAGCCGTTCGCGAAACGATACTCAATCTAGAACCGCGCATCAAAAAAATGAATCAGATGAAATCAAAATTCGTCTATATCTCGTTACGTGAAAACTTAAAAATCAGCATACTCAAGGCAAAACGACTTCCTGGCATCATCGACGATTACTTTGAAACCTGTGATCGTTCAGGCTTCAGCGATATCGAACATGAAGCTGCAAAGATCATCTCCGACAACAAGAGTTCACTTTTAGCAGATCTACTCACCAAGGAGAATGCTCCAGCTAACGGATATAGTGATCATCTAAAACGATACAGCAACCCTAATGTATTAAACATCTACACCAGATTATTCAGGTCCCTAGCCAGTAGCCTGGAGCGAAGTGGAGAGACCCGACTAAACAACCTCACCTGTTCCATCAAAGCCTTTTTAACCCAAGGCTTTATTCACGAAAGCTACTGGAACCGTATGCTAAGATCCCATGACAAACTCATCAAATCAAGAGAAGACCAATTGGAACAGTGGCAAGAGAACTTCGGAGCCCATTTGCCCCCTCCCCCTACCCTCTCAAAAGCAGGTTTTTTTGACCCCCTAGACTGGTTAGAATGGAATTTGTCTCTGTCCAAAGGCCTTCCTCCCTTACTCACGGCAAGGAAAAGCATGGTTCTTTATCATAACCTGATCATTGAACTACTAAAAAAACGCGAAAGCATCCTCAAAGAGACGCAAATATTAAATAAAGAGCATGACGGTTTAGAAAAAACCTTCATGGCTCTGGATCAATTGATGACCGTTAACATCAAAAACACCTCATTGAACATTGCACAAAAAATTTGCCGACCATACGATTCCATTAAAGACATCTGGTTGCCTCTAGCGAAGAGGCTTCACAAAACCCACCAAGTTCTATCCATCCTCGAACACGAGATCACCAGAGTTTGTCGCCAAATCGAAAACATGCTAGAGCAACCGGATCGCTCCCCTTTATTTAATGTTGCCGATCAATGTGAGACCCTGATGCGCCGCTGCTACTTGGGGACCCAAACCAATGCCTTATACCCAACAGAATACACGCCCTTATTCCACCGTGATACAGAAATGACGGCCTGCGAAACCATCTCCATTCACCTTGAGAAACTGGAGACAATTTTCCCAAGTTTCAAGTTTGATATGCAGGGCTTCTCATTCAAGAACCCTATTTCTTTCAAAGTGGCAGACTTCAACAGGGACTTCAGTCCCAAAAACATAGCGACCAAAATCAGGACGCTCAGAAGCGAGTTTGACGAACACTCGGATCTTCTCAAAAAAGTAAAGATTCTCTATGCTCCGGGTTGTGGTGCAGGCAGCTACGATGCCCAAAGCAATACTCTTCTCATCCCAGCGTTCAGGTACAAGACCGATTTTGAGGCCAACAACTTTTTCACTGCCTTTGCTGATTTTTTACTCAAAACAAGAACCAATATCAATCAAGACCATTACCTTGAACTGATCTCGACTCTCAAAGTGATCACAAGACTGCCTCCTCAACTCAAAGAGCGTCATCACTTGCACATCTTGGCTATCTCTATACGTGAACTCCTAAAGCAAAATCCACAGACAAACACTTATCTATCACTGAGAAAATGTCTACAGCCGATTTTTAGCGTACAAAATGCTTGTTCAAATGAACAAAACCTAGATCTAGAAATATCAAACCTAGTCGAGTCTTTAAAAAACTCTCCTAAAAAAGTCTTAAAAAGTGATGCTCAGTCGGCCTAAATACAACATCCAATCTTCATCATCATTTTCAGTTACATCCAAAGTTCCGTAATAGCCCCAATATCTAGTCGCCTGAAACTTTAGGGTCAAATGGTTTGTTAGATCTATCCGAAAACCTGTACTCAACTCCAACAGTTCATCTGGTCGGACAACCGTCTCACCGCTAGCATTTATGGTTGTGTTGTGGTGCAGATCAATATTCCGTCTACCAAAACTACAAAATAAAGAAGTGCTTTCGGTCCCCTGATACCTTCCCGTTATGTACCAAGATCTACTGTAGTCCCCATCAGCGATGGAATCATCTAACCCTATATGATTAAGGTAGTTCGAAAAGAACAGCTCGCCATAACAATAATGATTGTCCCTGAAGCTCATCTCAGAACTAATCCAAAAAGGACCTCCCCTCCACTCTAAGCTCAAGATATTCCAAGTGATATCTAGGTCGATAGAGTTTTGCCTATCCAAAATTTGAGCCTCACCTGCTTCTTGGGCCAAATCATTAAAGCGCACGTTAAAGCCTCCTTTGTAATGGATATGAACAAAACCACACCTCACTCCATAAGCGTCTATGTTATAAACCAATTGGGCACCTGCCAAAAGATCGGAGCTTTGGACCATTGAACCTTGGGAAAGGCCGGTAAGCCTCTCCATTTGAAGCCTGGTACGAGCGACTAAAAAAAAGTCGTCACGAATCCGGTTTGTCCCGTACCACAAATGATAATCAAGCAGGTTCTCTTTAAAAAAAGTTAGCGAGCCATGAAAACCTACGCCAAGATACGCATGTGCAGCGGCGCGATAGTCCTCTGAATTGAAGATCTGAGGAAACAAGATCTCCGTCTTTGAACGATCAACATCTCTGTATTCGTTGTAAAGACCCATTGGCAATTTAACTTTTCCGAGCTTGACACCGAAGGCGTCACTAGGGCTATAGTCCAAATAAGCCCAATCCAAGACCGGCAAGAAGTCCCCCTCATCACCGAAGTCACGCACAACAACCTGAACGCCGTAACGCACATCCTCAAATTGCTGCTGAACATTTAACCCAAGTTCTGTGAACTCCCAACTCCCCTCCGTTGACTTGGAGATCAAATAGTCGTGGTCTCGACTATGCAAATAAGTCTGAGATAGCATCCCGTGAAATTCAGGCAACTCTGCCATCAGTGGAGCAAGACAAAAATGCAACAGGAAACAGATCGACCGCAAGGATTCTCTGAAAAATCTCATTTTTCGATTATAGAAGAGCAATCTCCTATCAAGTGCTGATAAACCTTTAAAATTTTATAACATATCTTTCTTGGCATGATCTCAAGCAGTATAACATCCGCACACAAGTGCTTGATGACGATGATAAATCAGTTTTTTACAAGGTTCACATTCACCCCACTCCTTATCCTCTCCTTGGGAGCCTTTCACCAAGAAGGCTACGCTCAAAAAGACCAAGCTCAGATTTTTAAAAATAAACAGTCAAAAACCATCTTAAAGACTGACCACCCATGGTTAAAAAAACAACAACTCAAGTACAAAAAGACGAGTCGACTTGACCCATTAAAATTTGACCAACTCTGGCTCAATTTACCGAGCTTCAGTTACGCTTACGCTTTAGCAAAAAACAACACAACCTTTGAAGCTTGCCGAAGGGCACTCATGGACTTATGCTCTTATGAAGAATGGGGCTTCCCTAGGGATGAACTCCAACAAGTCCGGTCGGCTTGGGCCGGACTTGCCACCCTCATCACTTTACAAAACCTAAGTGATGACCTGCCTTTCACCGAACGCCAAAGAGCTGAAGACCGACTATCGGCTCAGTTACAGTTGTATAAGGATCTACTCCGAGGCAAGTTAACGCCCCCTCCATGGTGGGGCAAAACCAATCACCCAGATAGCATTGTGCACGCCAGTTTTGCATTTGCTTGTTCCCAACATAAAAATATCAGGAAAAACGCTTTTGCAAAAGAGTGCGGAGATCATTTTTACCGAATCCTGAGAAAAAACTTCAATTTGAATGATGCCAACCCCAAGTCAAGGAGCAGTACACGTTGGCCAAAAAATATTCCAGGAGACTGGATAAGGCTTTGGCTCCTCCAACAACACTCCGTTCATTTTCAGAATCTTGATCACGTAGGATGGGCAAAGGGTAGACTTGAACAGTATCAATCCATGCTCCTACCGGGCGGCAGCGATCTCTGTCTAACGCATAGTTCTATGCCAATCATGCACAAAGGCTGGAGCGTCCCCGTTTGCATCGGATTAGGAGAGTTGAGTGGTGACACCTCTGGCTTTTTTATGGCCTCGCAACTCCAAAGAAGCTTCACCCAGAACTGGAACCCTTGGTTATTTTCGGCAATGGACTGGCTTAAAACACCAGTTCTCACAACCGCTAGTTTAAAAAAACTAAGGTTCCAAGACCCTGAGTCAGGGTCTTACTGCTTCCGAAGCAGTCTCAATCGTGATGGCAGTCATGTGAGCTTTCATTGCGGCTACCCACTCATAAAAAGCACATATCAATCATGGATATCCGGTCGCCAAGACATCAGCTTAGCTGAATCCCTATCCAACCAAGGCAGTTGGACATGGCAAAGTGACCAAAAGTGGATTTTAGGAAATCAGCTGTCCAAAAGCCCAACGACAAAAAACTTCAACACCTTGCTCATCGGCGAACAAGGACAACACTTCGACGCCTACCCTCACGGAAGGCCCGAACAATGGAAAAGCGAAGCACAGGCGTCTCAACTGTTTATCAATGAACACTTTGGTTCGAGCTGGCTATTGGGTGGCGAGTTCCGCGGTGCTTACCCAGAGAAGCTCGGGCTCAAATCATACATAAGAATACTGCTCATCTTGAGCCCCAAAATGGTGATGGATTTCCAGCTCATCGAAACAAATGATGTTCAAAAAATGACTCAAAGCTACCATTCTCCAGACTACCCCCTAGACCCTAGGCCCGATGGTTTTTATCAAAAAGTAACCGGAGTACAACGCAAAGGCCTAGCTTGGCCCAAAGGGGATTGGAGCATCAACTACCGTAAGGATCACTTAAAAAAGGACGTTGCAACGGCGTCACACACTGCAAACACCCAACTATGGACGAGTTGCTCCATCATGGCTTCGGCAGATCTTCTGAAAGACCTCCATATCCAAAGGTCTTCAGATCAACAAATCAAATTGAGTTATTACCGCAATCAGTATCTTGCAAGATTTTTGATCACTGAGAAAGAATGCCATGTTGAAGTGAACGTCTTCGGTAAACCATTTTACAACACGACTGCGAAACGCCCTCAGTAAAAGACTTTCGCTCTCAAAACACATGACCTCACCCAAAGAATAAGGTGAGGTCATACCATGTCCTATTTATTTTTTATC
>JACLAC010006961.1_pt1 | contig 26001 bp, 27 predicted proteins | sample 8027881 | NCBI WGS metagenome assembly JACLAC01 (sample SAMN15725517, study PRJNA655200) | protist metagenome | isolation source: fluorescence activated cell sorting (FACS) single amplified genomes of... | place: Spain: Blaines Bay Microbial Observatory, Mediterranean Sea | collected 2016-01-19 | reverse complement strand
ACAATAGCCAATTCAGACCATTGAGTGGTGTAGCGTGGGGATCGATGTTGCTGGAGTGGCAAACCTTTGGTCGCTGCCAAGCTGTGAGCCAACTGTATTACATCACGCCCCCAACGTTGTTGGAGTCCTGTGATGGCTTGCTGCAGATCTGCTCTCTGTTGCCAAGCTGTGTGCACATTCCAGGAAGGTTGATCAGGTTCTAGACCAAAGAGCATTACCCCGCAGCGTGTGTAGGCCACACCCGAGCGATAGGCCTGTTCCAATAATGCAAAGGCATAACGCTGCAGTTCCCACAGATCATCCGTTGGTTCGATGACTGCTTGTCGGCTACCAAAGTAGCGAATTTCTCTGTGAAAACGACTGGTGTGCAGAAAGACCTGGATTCCGCTTGCCCTCAAATGATGCCTACGCAAATGCTCCCAGCCACGTTGTAGGTATCGCCCAAGGGCTGGACGCAATTCTGTCAGCTGGTACAGCGGTTGACCGAAGGAGCGACTACGTACTAGCGAGCGTGGCGGCGAGTTAGTCTCTTCCAACGAGAGACAGGAATCCCCACGCAGTTCCAAAGCGATTCGCTGTAATACCACATTGGTGACAAGCCGGATCATTGCAGGATCAGCAGCAGCCAATTCTGCAGCATTCTGCCAACCTTCAGTTTCCAAGCGTCTTGCCCAACGCCTACCAATGCCCCAGACATCTATCAATGGGGTCGCTGAAAGCTGCTGTTGACGAGTTTCCGGATCTTCTGGCATGGACCAGATCCCTGCAGCTTCCCTAAGCCGCTTGGCCTGTCGATTAGCCAACTTGGCCAGTACCTTCGTTTTGGCCAACCCGATCGAAACAGGAATGCCAGTATCTCGTAGGACCTGAGCCTGCAATTGTCGAGAGAAGGTTTCTCGCTCTACCTGTTCGCTACCGGGAATCTCGACGAAGGCTTCATCGATTGAGTAACGCTCCACTCGTGGACACAGGGCCTCTAGCGTTTGCATCACCCGCTGGCTCAAATCACCATAAAGTGGATAGTTGCTGCTGAAAACAACAGCCCCAGCTCGACGCAACTCTGGTCCACACTGAAAGTAGGGAGCCCCCATCGCCACCCCCAATTGCTTGACCTCCTCACTACGGGCGATCACACAGCCATCGTTGTTGCTGAGAACCGCTACCGGTACTTGTGCCAAGTCTGGCCGAAAGACTCGCTCACAGGAAACGTAGAAATTGTTGCAATCAACCAGCGCTAGGCAGGGTTCAGAGCTTGTGGATGACATAGGTCACCACCCCCCAGACAGCAAAGGCATCATCCACCGTCACTTGGATGGATTCATAATTGTCGTTTTCAGGACGCAACTCAATCTGACCTCCATCCTGCCAAAGTCGCTTGAGGGTAAATTCTCCATGTAGCGAAGCAATCACAATCCGACCCTTACGTTGCTCGATTGACCGATCCACTACCAGCAGGTCTCCATCGAAGATTCCAGCCTGAATCATTGAATCTCCAGCGGCTCGGACAAAGAAAGTTGAGGTAGGATGGGGAATCAGGTGCTCATTGAGATCCAAGCGTCCTTCTAGATGATCTTCTGCCGGTGAAGGGAAACCTGCAGAGACTCCCATACTGAAGATGGGCAGTGAGCGTTCGGCACCAATTTCCAAGCCGTGTATTGAAGCGATACTGCCATCTGTGACCAATGGACGACGGCGTGGGAGAACGGAGATCGACATCTGTGCAACTCCTTTCTGAATTAGGGTTCAAACAAATCCACATCTGGCCATGAAAAGAGTTTGCCAGTCGACCGCTCTGATCAACTGCAACTGTTGAATGCGCTTATTGATCCGCCAAACAAATTCTAATTTCACTCAAAAATCCTAGAATTTTGTGGCGAGTACGCTAGGCTTGGGGGAGCAATATTTTTGAAAAAAACTATCTTCCTCAGCAGGTGCATGAGCACACGTTACCATTCAAGAAATCTTCGTAGTTTTGCTGGAGTACTGTCTGTATTGCTGCTGATCTGGCTCAGTGTGATCCCAGTGCATGTGCAGCATGTGGATGGATTCCGTACACCAACAGGTACCTTTGTTTCTGTAGATCTAGCAGAGCACCTAGACTGTCTGCCCTTCCCGCTGACCCCAGTTTCTACTGATACAGAACCGTGCCCCGCCCTGCTAGCTTGGAATGCTGGGAGTGCCGCACTTGTTCTACCTCCCATAGCCCCAATCCTTGGGCAGTTTCTAGTTCACATACTTGGTAATTTCCCCTACCAGTCTCCTTTTATTGCCAAGGCCTGGCTGAGTCTGGCTTCCCTGCGGGCTCCTCCTCCATTCTGATCCGTTCTTGCCAAAATTACTGAGCGTCTGTTGTTTTCCTTAAAACTCTGAAAAATATTGGACGTTTCGAATACTCTCTGCGTCAATAGCCACCTGCGATGCGATCACTTCAGGCTCTTTGATCATCTGGGCAGTAACAAGGAAAAAGCGCAATTTTTCTCTGCAGTGAGACCGGAGGACTGAGCTTTAGCGCTCTGGTTACGTTCAAACTGTGTAGCAACTACTCCTGAGTAAAGAATCAACAATGAAACAAATTTCAAAACTATTTGGCTTATTCATCAGCTTATTGTTCATGCTGGGTATTGGTGTTGTGTTCGCGCATTCCATCGCTGAAATGAAAGTCACCAATGGTTGGATTCGAGCGACACCTCCCAATGCCAAAATCGGGGCTGCCTACCTGACCGTGATAAATCACCAAGATAAGTCAGATGCTCTGATTGGGGCTAGTTCACCATTGGCTGAAGTGGTGGAGATCCATAACATCAAGGAAGAGAACGGCATGATGAAGATGTACCCTGTAGATTCCCTTGAAGTCCCTTCAAAAGGTACGGCAACGCTCAAACCCGGTGGATACCACATCATGCTAATCAACTTGAAAAAAGCGCCTAAGCTCGGAGAATCTCACACGCTAACCCTCCAGTTTCGGCAGTCTCCAGACGTAGTCGTAGAGTTGCCCGTAAAGCAGGGTGAGGCTGTTTCCAGAGATGATGAGAAGTCTTCGATGCATCACCACCAGGCCCACAAAAGCCAGTAAACGCAATACCTACGGCCAGTCCTCATCGAATGGATAAAATCACATGATCCAATTACGTTCGGCCAGCTTCAGCAATCTGGAACTGCTGTAACGGTGGGACAAGGCTCGACATCTCATTGCGGCAAAGGGTAAGGGGGATTGGAGTTGGCAAACGGAACTCAATCGACAACCTGATTGGCGGGAGCAATTGATTGCTGAAATAGCAGGCCTCCCGATTGGCTTTCTGCAGATTATTGACCCTGCCCGGGAAGAGAACCACTACTTGGGAGAGCGTGCGAGTGACTTACGGGCTATCGACATCTGGATTGGCAAAGAAGCTTACATTGGTCGTGGGTTTGGCAAGAAAATGGAGGAGGTAGTAGTAAGACTTTGTTTTGCTGATAGTATAGTGAGTGCTATTTTAATTGATCCAATAGCTCCCAACAAAAAACCCGCTCTTTCTGTAAAGAATTGGGCTTCCATTTAGTTGAATATCGTCATTTTTCGATCGTGGGGGATGTTGCATACAGACTGGAGCGAAGCGTGTGGATGAAACGTTTGCTGATCACCAAGATCTGCAGAATTTTCAAAAAATTACTCTCCGCAAAAACATTTGAAGCAAACTAGTAAATAACTCTAAGTTACTTTATAAGAATTTTGTTAAGAAACCTTTCGAGATTCTGGCAGAAAGGTGCGGTATTTGGTAATCTTTATCTTGAAATTTCATCTACGTTGATCCGATCACCGCTCCTGCTTCTTCTTTAAAACATCAGATGCCTGTCACTTCAACAATCAATCAGCTCTCAGCTCCCGTTGGGGTTACACTTCAACGATTCATCGCCAACGAACAACGAAACTATCCCCAGGCAAAAGGAGACTTCACCCAGCTACTCGCGGACATATCTCTAGCCGCTAAGATCATCAACCGAGACATCAACCGAGCTGGACTGATCAGTCTAGATGGCAGCGCTGGAGCAGAAAATATTCAGGGAGAAGATCAGCAGAAACTGGATGTGATTGCCAATACCCGCTTCGCCCGAGCTTTGAGCCTGGGAGGTAAGGTCTGCTGTATAATTTCTGAAGAGGAAAACGAATTGATCCAAACTGGTAATGAGCAGGCAAAGTACGTGATTGCGATTGATCCCCTTGACGGTTCCAGCAACATTGGTGTGAATGTTTCGATTGGTACCATTTTCTCTATTTACCGCCGCAGGACTAAGCCTGGTACCAGCCCGACGATAGAAGATGCATTGCAGACTGGTTCCCAGCAGTTAGCTAGTGGCTACGTACTCTATGGATCTTCTACCATTTTGGTGCTTACCACTGGTCAAGGGGTGAATGCCTTCACCTACGAACCGTCTCTCGGAGAATTTTTCCTCTCACACACGCAGCTACGCTTTCCAGAGAATGGAAAGACCTATTCCTGCAATGAAGGAAACCTCAACCAATTTTGTCCGCGAATTCAAGCCTATTTGGAAACCTGTCGAGTACGAAACTTTCAGGGTCGCTACATTGGTTCCTTGGTTGCTGACTTCCACCGTAACCTGCTCAAAGGTGGGATCTACCTGTATCCATCTACCCAAAAAGCTCCTCAAGGTAAGCTACGCCTAGTGTATGAATGCAATGCCTTGGCCCTGCTTGCTGAACAAGCAGGAGGCATGGCCAGCAATGGTACACAACGCATTTTGGAGATCGAACCGCAATCACTACACCAGCGAGTACCTTTCTATATTGGTAGTCCCAACATGGTAGATGACTTACTGCACCATCTGAGCAATTGATGCTGCCCTATACCGTTTGTGAGCTAGCTCCTGCTCTCCAAGGAACCCCACATCATGTTGGTCCACAGGTGAAAGTCTCTGGATTGACCACAGACTCTCGTAAGATCCGGCCTGGACAGTGGTTTGTCTGCCTATTGGGAGAAAACAGCGATGGCCACTCCTACGCAGCCCAGGCGCTGAATCATGGTGCTGCTGGATTGATTGCTTCTGCAGACCGCCTCCCTGCTGAACTACAGCAAGTTCCTAGGATTGAAGTTACTTCTCCTAATCAGGCGTTGTTGGACTGGGCTACTGACTATCGCAAACGCTTCTCCGGCCAGGTTCTGGGAATCACCGGAAGCAACGGCAAAACAACTACCAAGGAAATCGCACGACATCTCTGTCAAAGTCTGGATGTGAACGCCCATGCAACTCAGGGTAACTACAATAACTTCATCGGTGTGCCTCTAACGCTTCTATCAGCTCCACTGGATACGAGTTGGTGGGTAGTCGAAATGGGAACAAATCACTTCGGAGAGATCGAAACACTAGCTAAGATATCTCGACCAACCGTTGGTCTACTTACAAGCATTGGGGAAAGCCATTTGGAATTTCTGCTCAACACAGCTGGGGTTGCACGAGAGAAATCCAGCTTGTGGAAGGGACTTGTAGAAGGTGGCCAAGCCTGGATTCCAGAAAATGTATTGGAGAGAAATGTTCTTGAGCGAGAGGCCGAACAGATTGGGGTAGCCCTCCACAGCTTTGGACTCAACGAGCCGGCCGCAGAGTGGAATCTGCAAATACAGGTAACCCGATCAGACAACGGCTTGTCCACTCTGGATTCACCCATTGGTGAATTACAGACTTCCTTGAACAGCCCACTAGCCTTACAAAATCTGGCTGGCGTTCTCGCAGCTCTGCACTCGACAGGTGTGGATGATAATGATCTGCAGAAGGCAGTCGCCGAACTGGATCTGGATGTTGCAGGCCGGATGCAGCTACTCCCTCGCGGAGATATATTGTGGGTCAACGATAGTTACAACGCCAATCCCTCATCTTTCCGGAGCGTACTGCAGAGCCTACGTCAGATGTATCCCTCTCGACGGCTACTACTTGCAGCAGGTTCGATGGCAGAGCTCGGAGACCAAGCCCCTGAGCTACATCATCAAGTGGGCGTGTTTGCTGCTGAATGTGGCGTCTCAACCCTCTTCGCCTGTGGTCCCTACGGCTTGAACCTAGCAGAGGGCTGGCAAGCAACTACCCAACGTCTGGTGCACGTCGCAGAAGAACCAGGTGATCTGCTCCCTCTTCTGCAGCGGACCCTCCAACCGAATGATGTGATTCTAGTCAAAGGTTCCCGTTCCGCTCGCATGGAAAGAATCCTGCCCGAATAGAAGATCTCTCCTTCTCAATTTAGTTGTAGAATCCAATCTTGTAATCTCCCCATAAAATTTTTCGCGTCGCATTGTTCAGAATTGGTAAAATTCTTGACTTAGTCTAAAATAAGACTTAGCTTGTAAATCTGATTTGTCCAGAATGATTACGTCAATGGTATCCACTGTTTTTGCTTCCGAGACTAGGCAGCAACTTTGGCTAGTGATTCCATCGAATAGTCATTACATCTGCAGGTCAAATTGACCCCAAGATGATTCCGATGTAGGGGATTATACATTCCCATCACTGAGGAATTCTCTTTTTCTTCCCATCTAAACCGAGGAGTACCATTGGCTACTGAACTGGCGGATCTGCTCCGTCAACATGATGTTCAGGTGACGGCTCAACGCATCGCTGTCCTGCGAGCGGTGTCAGGCCAGCCTCACATCACGGCAGATGGTGTTGCCGAGGTAGTTAGAGCAGAATTGGGTGTCATTTCCAAACAGGCTGTGTACGATGCTTTAGGTATCTTGGTCGAACGAAGATTGGTTCGGCGTATCCAACCTGCCGGATCTCCAGCCCGCTACGAAAATCGTATGGGCGACAATCACCATCACCTAGTTTGCCGATCCTGCCACCACATGGTCGATGTCGACTGTGCGGTCGGTTTTGCTCCCTGCCTGAGTCCCAGCGAAAGCATGGGCTACAAAATCGACGAAGCGGAGGTTATCTACTGGGGACACTGTTCTAAATGTCTCGCTGAAGCAAGCCAGACCAAGAGCAGCGAAATACCACCCCAGCGAACAAAGAGCGACAGAAGGGGAAGTCCCCCCAAGACGTCAGCCAACAGCAGGATTCTGAATCCTGTCCATGAACCATAACTACAAGAGCAACGGAGACGATTATGAGCGAAAGCAAATGCCCATTCAGCGGCGGCGCCTTCAGCGGAAGTGTCTTTAGCGGAGGAGAGTCCAAAGGCACGAAAAACACAGACTGGTGGCCAAATCAATTGAATCTTGAAATGCTGCACTATCACTCGAATTTGTCCGATCCAATGGGTGAGGATTTCGATTATTCTAAGGAGTTTAGTAAATTAGACCTCAAGGCACTCAAACAAGACCTTTACACCCTAATGACCGACTCTCAGGACTGGTGGCCCGCTGATTACGGCCACTACGGCCCCTTCATGGTACGCATGGCCTGGCACAGCGCGGGTACCTACCGTATCGCCGACGGTCGTGGAGGAGCCGGAGCTGGACAACAGCGCTTCGCCCCACTTAATAGCTGGCCAGACAACACAAATCTTGACAAGGCTCGGCGCCTGCTGTGGCCAGTCAAGCAGAAGTATGGCAACCAGATCTCTTGGGCTGACTTGATGGTCCTCGCTGGCAACTGCGCCATGGAGTCCATGGGCTTCAAGACCTTTGGCTTCGGTGGTGGACGTGCCGACGTTTGGGAACCAGAAGAAGACATCTACTGGGGAACAGAGACCGAGTGGCTAACCGACAAGCGCTACAAGGGTGAGCGTGAGTTGGAAAATCCACTGGCAGCCGTACAAATGGGCCTGATCTACGTCAACCCACAAGGACCAAACGGCGAGCCTGATCCAGTTGCCTCTGGAGGCGACATTCGTGAGACTTTCGCCCGCATGGCGATGAACGATGTAGAAACCGTTGCTCTAGTTGCTGGCGGTCACACATTCGGCAAATGTCATGGCGCCGGTGACGCTTCACTGGTCGGCCCTGAGCCAGAAGGTGCCTCAATCGCTGAGCAGGGCCTTGGTTGGACCAGCAAGCACGGCAGTGGTAAGGCGGGTGACACAATCACCAGTGGTATCGAAGGTGCTTGGACCCCAAATCCAACTCAGTGGGACAACGGCTACTTCACCACTCTCTTCAAGTATGATTGGGAACTGACCAAGAGCCCGGCGGGAGCCTGGCAGTGGCTGGCCAAGGGTGTCGCTGAGGAAGATATGGTTCCAGACGCCCATGATCCTTCCAAAAAGCATCGACCCATGATGACCACAGCAGACATGGCCATGCGCATGGATCCAATCTATGAGAAAATCTCAATGCGCTTCCGTGACAATCCAGACGAGTTTGCTGATGCCTTCGGCCGTGCTTGGTTCAAGCTGACTCACCGTGACATGGGTCCCAAAGTGCGCTACCTGGGATCAGAAGTTCCTGAAGAAAATCTGATTTGGCAAGACCCTGTCCCAGCTGTTGACCACGCATTGGTTGATACCAGTGACATCGCTCAACTCAAAGCCAATATCCTGGCAACCGGTCTATCTACCTCAGAACTTGTTGGGACTGCTTGGTGTTCTGCGACCACCTTCCGTAATTCAGATAAGCGTGGTGGTACCAATGGTGCTCGCATCTGTCTGGCTCCTCAGAAGAATTGGGATGCAAACCAACCTGAGCAACTAGCCAAAGTACTGCAGGCATTGGGTGGTGTTCAGGAAACCTTCAATGCTTCTGCTGGTGGTGGCAAGAAGGTCTCTATGGCTGACCTGATCGTGCTTGGTGGTTGTGCTGCAGTTGAGCAAGCTGCCAAAGCTGGTGGGCACAACATCGAAGTGCCTTTCACTGCTGGTCGCACTGACGCGACAGCGGAGCAAACTGATGCTGATTCTTTTGCAGTGCTGGAGCCCCAAGCAGATGGCTTCCGTAACTATCAGAAGGCTGCCTTCACCGTGTCCACGGAAGAATTCCTGGTGGACAAGGCTCAACTCATGACCCTGACTGCTCCAGAAATGACAGCACTGGTCGGTGGCATGCGTGTTCTGGACACCAATCACAATCAGTCAAAGCACGGTATCTTCACTGATCGACCTGGGGTATTGTCCACAGACTTCTTCGTCAATCTGCTGGATATGAGCACAGAATGGAAGGCAAATTCCGAGGAAGAGGAAGTCTTCGAAGGTCGTGATCGCACAAGCGGTGACCTGAAGTGGACGGGTACCCGTGTAGATCTGATCTTTGGTTCTCATTCACAACTTCGAGCAGTCGCTGAAGTCTATGCTCAGAGCGACTCCAAGGAAAAGTTCGTCAAGGATTTCGTGGCTGCCTGGAACAAGGTGATGAACCTCGACCGCTTCGAAATCTAATCCTACTGACGGGTCGGTCAACCTTACGTTGATTGATCCCATCTCTGTACGGCCTGTCGGGCTTGCTCGTCAGGTCGTCCTTCCCCAACAAACCCTACTAGTCTGAAATCTCACTGCGTCAGTGATCCTCTTCGGTTGCAAAAAATTGAGATTTTCGCTTCACTTCACACATTTGCAACGAGTATTCACTGTAAAAAGCTGACCGTCCACACTTTTAGGCAGCACGGTGCTCTGGGTGACTAGCCCAATCGAATTGGGTAACATCTTCTTCAAATTCGACCAGTGTTAGCCGCTCTTCATCTTTAGCAACGAAGACCCTGTGGGATTTGTAACCCGGTATCGACCTTGCCAGATTCGACATTTGTGGGGCTAGCTCTCCATACTCTGCTCAAGCCTTTAGGCGCAATCTTGAGCAAAACACGGTTAGAATCTTCGTTTTCTACTTCTGCGCCTATTGAAACCCAATAGATTCGTACCCAATCTACTTGCCATCCTTCATTGTTGTAAAATGGGGTTTCAATTCGTCTATTACAACTACTTTAAGTCACCCTCCAATTTGAACGCATGGAAATTATCGAACTGCACGATAAAGTCTGCTTGCTGACGAATTTGATTGGCTTCTAAGTATTCACCATAGAGTCTTCCTTCCCCCTTGAGATAAGTCTCTATGAATTCTGGATTGAAATCACTGCGCTCGTCCAGTTCGAATAATCGTGCTGCCGCGGCCTTGGGAGTAAGATCCAGTACGATCTTTATGTCCAGTAGTCTATGTATTTCAGGTACAAAAATTGTTGTTCCCCAGAGCAATACAACCATCTCTGGAGCCCAAAACAGTGGGTATGATGAGGTTTCACAGCCTTGCAGGAAATCGGGCTCATCAATCACAGTCACAGTATTCCCAGCGGCATAGGGACGCAGCAGTGTATCAAGAATCCAGTCTCGTTCCCGGGGAGTTCGCCAATAATCGGCTACGGTTGAATTCTTGTGCTCAGGATTCAGTAGTCCCAGCAAATCAAAACCACCAACAAGTACACCCTGTTCTTCCAGAGCTTCCAGTAATTCTCCCACAAAATATGCATGTCCACAGTCATCTGGGCCACCAATGCCAACCAATAGTGGCTTGCTGGGGGCCTCCTGTTTGCTTTTCAGTAGTTGTTCCGCTATCTCTAGGGTTGTGTTGCGGCTGGGATGAAAAATTTGCAGCAAGTCTTCAATGCGAGGACAATAGAACCCGTTGGGAACAAGGACTGGTTGACGACTGGCAAAATGGGAATACTGATCCTGTAACCAAGCGTGAAGATTGGAGCGATCTGTCACCCAGAAATGATCGGCTTGGCCTAATTGGGGATTGTGACGGCCGCTGCTTTCGGGGGATCCAGAAACGATTGATATCCCTGAGAATTGCTGCCAGTCGTTGGGAGAGAGTTCTTCTCCCAGTAGTACTAAGTGAAAATCACGTTCCTGCAGCACCCGTAGGAGTTCACGAAAATTTTCCCACTGTTCCTGACTAAATTCACCTGTCAGACTATCAAGATCAAAGACCAATGTCTGAACTCGTGCCGGATGGAAGTCGGCCGTCTTCATTTACTCATTCCTGTTATTTCAAGTTACGTCTGTGCTAAAAACTCACAATCAGGTCCTACTTGGGGCCCTGCGAGGACTGGATATCATGCTGGCTTTTCTGGCTTGGGAGTTTGCCTACCGAGCTCGTTTTTTCTGGCTGAACTGGCCCCGTGCTGACTACATTCCGGATCATGTCGAATACCTCAAGGCCGCTTTTACTGCAGCCCTATTGACAGCACTCACCTTTTCCCTGGCTAACGTCTACCGTCCCCAATCCTTCATTCATCCCCGCCAGGATTTCCTCTACCTGCTTCGTGGAGGGCTATATTTGTTCCTCGCTTTGGTGGGAGTTGCCTTCTACTACCGGGAATTCTCCTACTCTCGAGTACATACACTCTATTTTCTGATACTCCTACTCCTACTGCTGATACTCTCTCGTTACCTAGCCCGCAAGAGCATGAAGTGGCTGCATCGGCGTGGCTACCACCTCAGGAAAATTGCTGTGATTGGCTCCGGTGAGACCGCACTGAACTTTGCACAACGACTGGCTGGTTATCAGCGAACCGGAATCCTCCTGAAAGGGGTGCTGAGTCTGCAATCTGGAACGAACCTACCCACTAGCCTGCCACAGTTCACTGAATTAGAGGAACTGGTGCAACGTATTCATCGACAGGAGATTGATCAAGTCTTTCTCGCTCTCTCACCTACAGAGCAAGCACACCTACCCCAATTGAAAGAACAGTTTGCCGAACTCTGGGTGGATCTGCACATTGTCCCCAATCTTGGTAGCTTTCGAACATTGCACACCGAGACAGAAAATTTTGAGGGAATCCCTGTCGTAACAATTGTACGCAGTCCTTTATTTGGTTGGAACCGACTGCTCAAGCGTGGACTGGATATGGTAGGTGCTGCTGCTGCTCTGCTGATCTTTGGTCCCATCATGTTACTGATCGCTGGACTAGTCCGTCTGAGTTCACCAGGACCCATCTTCTACCGTCAGGAACGAATGGGACTGGATGGCCGAATCTTCAATGCATTGAAATTCCGTTCGATGCGCTTGGACGCTGAGCAACGCACCGGGGCAGTCTGGGCCAGTAAGGCTGATGATCGTTGCACTCCCATCGGACAGTTCATCCGCAAAGTCAGCCTTGATGAGCTACCCCAGCTCTTCAATGTACTGCGAGGCGAGATGAGCTTGGTTGGTCCCCGTCCAGAAAGGCCGGTCTTCATTGAGCAGTTTAAAAAACAGATCCCAGATTACATGCTGCGGCACAAGGTCAAGGCTGGCATTACCGGTTGGGCACAGATCAACGGCTGGCGCGGCAATACTTCCCTGGAAAAACGCATCGAATTCGATCTCTATTACATCGAACGATGGTCACTCTGGTTTGACATCAAGATTCTCTTCCTCACCATATTTAAGGGCTTTGTTGATCCGAACGCCTACTGAGCGAGCAGGATTCACTCTGATTGAACTGCTGCTGGCGTTAGCGTTGCTGTGCATCCTTCTTGTTCTTGGCATCGTTTCCCTTTCTCCACTTGTTGCCCAATCCCACCTTGATGCCACTACCAGTTAGCTACAGAGCTCTCTTGAAGAAGTACAAATTCAAGCTCTGCGTAACCTATACTCCTATCGGTGCGCTGTGAAAGGCGCTTATATTAGCGAGGTGTAAATCTCATGTAATGTCTGAAATGTACATAGTCCGTTGCAATTAGCCACGGGTGGCAACACCCTCGCAGATCTTGAAAGGGCATGGTGAAAATAGCATCTGCAGAAAAGGCTCAAGTCTCTGAAGCTATCTGATGAGCGACTTAGAGTCAGGACTAGATGGATATGGTTAAAGCTCGATTGCTTGAATCTCAGAACACAACAGGAGTATCGTGCCTGTCTCCCGAACAGATATATTAGAGGAGATGGACTGCGGTAGGGAGGGACGTTCATCTACTCCCTTGAACACGATAGTCAAACCTAATCAGACACACAGTGGTTACTTTCAGATAATGTAAGGTAAGTTTTTGAACAAGGAATTTAAGTTAATCGTATCTAATATAAGCGAAAAGCACAGGAATACCCAAGTTGGTGATGCGATTCGGTTTGCACACCAATATGGTATCGGAAAACCCGTAGTACCCTAGGTAGGCCTGTAATGGGTTCGGCAGTCGATAACCAATCCGACCTATCCAAATCCTATAAGTGGACAGAGATGAAAGCGAAAGGGAAATAGGAGAAGGGGTGGATGGTCTACCATTCAATCATATATTTAATGAGAGATAATGCTTATTAAAAGACTTAAGAAGAGATTGGATGGGTTCAATGACTATTCTGTTAAAGGTAAGAGGAAAGTCAACAACCTGTTTAAGCTCATGGTTAATAACCCTGAGTTATGGGAGTGGAACTGTTTTAATGTGCAGGGCCACAAGGGGGGCAACGACTAAGGGCCCAAACTGTACATACAAACCTAAGCATGTACGCAGGACATACATTCCTAAGAGTACCTGAAAAAGAGATTGATCCTACTGCTGAGTTGCACCCCACCAGGATTGCAACATTTTAGTAAGCTTATCGACAGTTGGCAACTCTCGGAAGGAAAAACCAAAGGTCTTGAAGTAACTAGAAGTTTCCAAGGCAACACTAAGCTCCGGATTCTTCAAGAGGCTATTGCTGACACCCAGCAACAAAGGAACTCCTTGAACCTCTTCCAGTTGCAGTAGTCGTTGTCTAAGTGGGCCTGCGTGCCAACCATGAAAAAGTTCAAGAGCAACCGAAGCTCCTGTCTGATGCTGCAGGACAAAATCTGGAAAGCAGTAGCGATCCCCTGGCAACGGCACAAAGCTACCGGCAGGCTCCAACCGCCACTCTGGTAGGCGCTCTTTTAGGCGGTCACCAATCTGTTGAAATTCTGGAGGCACATAATCGTGGAATTGTTGGTAGTGCGAACGGATTCCACAACTCAAATCCAGTTGCAACTGAAGTGGTGGTTTCTGTCGGAAGCAGACCGTAGCTCGCAATTGCCAGTTTTTCTGTTGCAGAATTGCGGGGAAGAAATTGGCCAATTGCATTCCGTACTTCTGAGTTTTGTAGAATAGGCTCAGTGGACCATCGATCCGAAGCTGAAAGATGCCCTGTTCACCTGTTGTGATCTGGACCAGCAATTGGTGAAAGCGTAGGTACTTGCACAGCTGGCGCAACGGTCCAGGGTCTGGGTACTCCAAGCGCAGTTCCAGAGCTTCTGAATTCAGCAGGAGCCCTTGTACCTGCGCACAGTTGTAGCGATGGAGTAGAGCATCTGCTCCAATGGGTGAGAATTGCAATAAGCGCTGCTGAGCTGGTAGATCTGCGTAAAGAGCTTCCTGAATCTGCACAACTGGTTGACTTCGCAAAATCTCGAGACGCTTCCAAAACTCTTGAAGACTGGGATCTAAAGCTTTAGCTTCTTCACGCAAAGCTTGACGTGCCTGAATGAAGATTAACTCTCGGAAACACTGCTGTTCTGCTGGGTCTCCTGTGTCAAATTCGGATCGATCCAACAGCAGCTTTTCCAATCCACGTCCTATTGGAGTATCGAGTTGCTGGCTTTGTAATTGGAGTGAGGTTTCTACGCTAAGCTCCTGACGCGTCGAGCCATCTGCCGAAGCCTGCCTAAAAACTTCTACGAGGGCTTCCGCGGCTCTCTGCAAAGAAATATCATCTGGATCCAAAAATTGAGGATAGATTCTTCCTTTACGACTACGGAACCGCAGCAAGTCACGCGTTAGCAAAAGAATCTCAGCAGCATCGTTGATCTAAAGATTACAGACATTTCATCAGAACGGCTTGGCAGAAGCCATGTAGATCATGAAGGCGGATGTACAGAAGATGCCAATGTGGACGAACATTGCCATTGGCTTGGGCAGGTCACGTTTGAGAATCTGCATTCCATTTAAGAAGCCGAAAACAATCAGCAGCAATAAGCCAACCAGTTTATAGTGCAACCAGAGCCCATTGCTGAAGGCTCCCGTGATCATTGCTAGGTATAGACCCGTTGCTACGGCAATACCCAAGATTGGGTAGTAGATGAACTTGTAAATTCGATGCTGAATCCACTGGGCTCCAGCAATCTGGGCATCTTCAGTCATTCGAAAACGAAAAACTACTGCGAGGGACTGTACGAACAGAGTTCCAACAACGAGACAAACAGCGGTCACATGAACGGCGACCATCGTATGATAAAGCATGGATGAACCACAATATGAGGTGAGTCAAAGATCTGTGAAGAACATTCAGCTTACGAAGTTACCCCGCAGTTGCAAGCAAGCTCCACCAAATCCACTTTCAATCACTGATTTGATTGGCGAAGGCTTCACCATACCGACCAACACAAAAAAATCATCGGCCTTCTACATCCCAAGAGTTGCCTCTGCTCAGCGCTTATCGCAAAATAGAAGAATTTTTTAGTAAACCAACCTTCAGACTGATTTATCTTTTTTCCGAAGGAACTATAAATGTCAGAATTTCACACACTACAACTCACCGATCTAGAAGGTAACGAATGCACTCTCTCAGACTACGCTGGCAAGGCTTTGCTGCTGGTTAATGTGGCGAGTCACTGCGGTAAGACCCCGCAATACAAGGGGCTCGAAGAGCTGCATCAGCGCTATCAGGAACAAGGCTTCAGCGTGATGGGCTTCCCTTGCAATCAGTTTGGACAGCAAGAGCCAGGAACTGCTCAAGAAATCCGACAGTTTTGTGACCTCAATTATGGAGTGACATTTCCCCTCTTTGCCAAGCTAGAGGTCAGTGGAGTAGACCAACACCCGCTCTATGGGCTTTTGACCGGACCAACCGCCGCATTTCCAGGAAAGATCACCTGGAACTTCGAGAAATTCCTAGTTAACCAAGAAGGTGAGGTACAGCAACGCTTTGCCCCAAAAATAACTCCAAGTGATCCGGAACTGATTCAGGCTCTGGAAGCGCTGCTCTGAGTTATGCTTCGTTTTGGTAATCAGATGAACACGCCTCCCACCCGGTTGTTGCTGCTTGGGATACTTTCCGTGATGACCTATCTGAGTTTCAGCTCTCCAGCTAAGGCACAATTGCTTCCCATGGCTGGAATTCTTGGCAACGCTGGGCAACAAAATTACGAGGACTGCATCCTTAATAACATGAAGGGAGTGCAGAGTGACATTGCAGCTCAGGCCATTCTAGATGCTTGTCGTAGCAAGTTTCCAAATATCAACGGAGGAGCTGGACTACCTGATCAAAGCAAGCTGGGAATCCTGCCCAACCAGGCACTCAACCAACTGAACGGTGAGTTGTTACAGGATCTAGGCAGTGAGTTGGTCTTCCGTCTCTATAATGGCAGTTCAGACTGGGAAATCCATTCCTTGACGCTAGGACTGCAGTATTGGGATCCAACTCGGTCAACCAGTATTGTGGAACGACACACTCAGATGATGTCTACTGAGCAATCATTTCTACCTTCACAGTGGCTGGAGATCCGGATGAACAACCCCTCAAACTCTCCTCACCTGTTACTGGAACGCTGGTGGTTTGAGAGTGCTAACGGCCGCCAACTACCCAGCTTGCCAACCAACCACCGAGAGTGATCAACTTACCATTTGACAACACGCGGCTTTTCGTCAGATCAGTAATCGTAGAAAACATCTGGATGAACGCCTTGCGGCCCTAAAAAATTTCCGTTAAGGTGACATTCTAGATGATCTGATTGTCCCTCCATCCAGGCATATTCTGGTTTGAGCCAATCATCTTCTGCGCCGCTAATATCTTCCATTTCGTCAGACAGGAGTCTACCATGACAAAAGTGTGCATCGTGCAGAAGCGGCAGATCGTACTGCTGAAGAAGGAAATCTACGTCGAGGGCAGTCAGGAAGAGATTGAAGATTGGATCATTCACAACCAGTTGGATGACACCAAGTACCAGTGGCGAACCCACACTGAATATATCGATTCAGGGCACGAAGAGTACGAAATTCTTGAAGTTCCTGAGGACGATGGCTACGACTTCCTACGTTACGTCCGCAAGCCCCCAGTCTACAACCTGGAACGGGACAACGGCCGAAAGATTCAGACCAAGAAATAATTCTACTGCGAATGCCTCGAATCCTGGCAATCGCCCATGCCTTTCCTCCCCATTACTGCTCTCAAGATGAACTGAGTTCAGCCCTACGCATTGCTTGGCAGGACCAGAGACTCGATGTAGCAATTTTTGATCGCTTGCAACGCAACGTTCAGGTTCAGGGACGCTACCTAGCTCGACCGTTAGAAGAGTACCATCACTTCAAATCCTTTACCCAAACCAACCAGATCTGGCAGGAAGAAGCTCTGTGCCTCGGCGAACAAGTGATCCAGCAAGTACTGGATCAAGCTCAGCTAGAAGCCGACCAAGTCCAGTTGCTGATGAGTACAACAGTGACAGGGATCGCGGTGCCTTCGCTGGAGGCCCGCCTGATGAACCGACTGCCGTTTACACCGACGACTCGACGGGTCCCACTGTTTGGACTGGGTTGTTTAGCTGGAACCGCTGGAATTGCCCGTTGTGCTGACTACCTCCGAGCTTACCCCACCCATTCCGCTTTGCTGCTCTCGGTAGAACTCTGCTCCCTGACTTTGCAGAAGCAAGATCTATCTGTAGCAAATCTGATTGCCAGTGGTCTCTTTGGTGATGGGGCTGCGGCTGCACTGCTCGTTGGCGACAAGCATCCTCTGGCCCTAGATGCACCTGTGAGTGTACTAGACTCCTGTTCAGTCTTCTTTCCAGATTCTGAAGAAGTGATGGGCTGGAAGATCAGTGCATCTGGCCTCAAGATTGTCCTCTCTCCGGGAGTTCCCCATTATACCCGTGAGATGCTACCCGGACCCCTGAAGAATTTCCTCACCCAGCACAACTTAGAGTTTGGTGATATCCGTCACTGGGTCAGTCATCCTGGAGGCCCCAAGGTGATTGATGCACTGGAAGAGGGGCTGGCATTACCAGTAGGAACACTGAACCGAACGCGTCAAAGTCTCACTGAAATTGGTAATCTCTCCTCGACCTCTGTGCTGATTATTCTGGAAGAATGGCTGTGTGACAGGATAGCAGAGCCAGGTGATTGGGGGATGATGCTCTCGATGGGGCCAGGCTTTTGTGCAGAAGCTGCGTTACTGCGCTGGTGAGCGTGGAGCAAGTCAATTTTCCTGACGATAGGGTGAGAGTTCTGGATTGTTTTCGATATTGCCCTGAATCGAACGCTTCTCTTCCTCAATAAATTCCCCAATCGCCTGATGAAAGACAGGATGGGCAATCCAGTGAGCGCTGTAGGTCAGATTGGGTAAGAAGCCTCGCTGGATCTTGTGCGCTCCTTGGGCACCCGCTTCAAAACGCTGCACACCTTGTTCAATTGCGTACTCAATCAGGCGGTAATAGCAGAGTTCAAAGTGCAGACTCCGAAAGTCCTGCCAACAGCCCCAGTAGCGTCCAAAGAGATGTGGTCCTTTGTGATAATTGATCGTACCTGCCACCCATTTGCCCTGCTTGCGGGCGAGTGTCAGTACCAAGTGATCTCGAAAATGCGTGAAGATGTACTGGAAAAACTCATAACTCAAGTAAGGCATCGCCCACTTGCGATCAATCGTAGTCAGGTAGAAGTCATGCATCACTCGGCAGAGTCTCGGCTCAATCTCCTCTCCTTGCAGCAGAATCACCTCCAATCCTTGTTCCTGAACCTGCCGACGTTCTCGCAGAATCTCTTTGCGGCGTTTGCTTCTGAGTCGACTGAGGAAGTCTTCAAAGCTTCCATAACCCTGATTCTGCCAATGAAATTGAAAGCTATGTCGCAATAGTAGACCAGCCGCTTCATAGATTTCACGCTCCTCTGTAGGAATAAAAAGAAAGTGTAGAGACGAACAGCCTCCCTGCTGCGCTAACTCCAGTGCGCTGGCGAGCAATTGCTGCTGAAGTTCTCTGGGATTGGATGCATCTGCCGCAACCAGTAGCTTGGGACCTGTCGCTGGGGTAAAGGGTACAGCCGAGGTGAGTTTGGGGAAATAGCGTTGACCATAACGTTGGTAGGCGTTTGCCCAATCCCAGTCAAAGATGTATTCCCCATTGCTGTTAGTTTTCTGGTACAGATAACAAGCTGCTTGTAGCTGTTTCCCTTCCCAGAGCGTAAGGTAGCGAGGTTCCCAACCGGTTTCAATCCCAACACACTGACCTTCTTCCAGCGCAAGCAGATAGTTGTATTCAGCAAAGGGGAAAGCATCTCCAATCAGTCGATTCCAGGACTCTGGAGTGACTTCACGAAGGCTGTGGAACACCTGTTGGTGCAGATTGCTGTTGGTTTGAAGGGCAGTGCTACTCACGTCAGTCTTCGACCTGAACCACATAGATCTTGTCGGCAACGTAGAAGGGAAGAATGGCCGGTTGTTCTTCCTGCTGGAGGGTCATTGAACTCATCACGTCGGCACGGGAAATCACTTGATGCTTCTGACCTGGCATCACCTGCTGGGTGTGAGAATCTTGAGCAACTCTTCGGAATCTTCCAATTCTTAGGTAATCATCATGATATCTACCATCATGCATTCTTCTGCCTGGTCCAGGGTGAAGCAATCCTCTGGTAATGACAATCGAGTGTTTCTCAAACATTAGGAATTACTGACAAAGATGAGAAAAGACTTGGGCTTTTAGCCTAGCAAGGCTCTGACAGAAAAACAAACAGGATTCAGCTTTTACAGTAGTAGGTGGTCTGCCAAGTTCATTCTATTTCTGGCAGACACCACAGCTGGACGGAGTAAATATCACGGAAGACGCTGCAAACGTTGCTGCAACGGAAGGATATGAGCGTGGGTGAGGGAAACGGCTAGCGCATCAGCTTCGTCTTCTTGGAGTGGACAAGATCGGAGGTTCAGCAGCATACGGACCATGTGCTGGATCTGCTCTTTCTGGGCACTACCTGTTCCTACTAGGGATTGCTTAACTTGTCTCGGCGCATACTCGTGTAGACGAACCTGCCGACGTCCCAGTTCCAGTAGCACGACTCCTCGAACATGCCCCAGCACCAAGGCAGAGCGGGGGTGTTTCGCAAAGAAGACTTCTTCGACAACTCCGCAATCCGGTTGCCACTGCTGAATCAAGTCTCCAAGCGTATCACCTAGAATAACCAACCGTTCCGCCAATGATTTGGATTCTGGCAGGCGGATGCAGCCACTGGAGAGGTAGCGATTGTGCTGAGGATTCGCTTCAATTAGACCATAGCCAGTACGACGACTACCCGGATCAATCCCTAGAATTTTCATGCTTCAGGACGCTAACTGAGTGGCCACTTCCTCACTAATATCAAAATTGGAATAGACCTGCTGGACATCGTCATCATCTTCTAGCATCTCAATCAAACGAATGACCTGCTCTGCCTTCTGAGCATCTTTAATAGCAATCCAGTTTTGTGGATTCCAAATAATACCAGAGTGCTGCATCGGCACAGAATTCTCTTCCAAGAAACTACGTACTTGCTCCAGATCAGCAATGCTTGTGTAGACCTCGTAATTTTCTGGGTCTTCCGTATTCAGGTCATCGGCGCCAGCTTCTAGAATAAATTCTGTCAGTGCATCTTCGCCGATCTTGTCTTTCTCAATGGTGATTTGTCCAAGTCGATCAAACATGTATTGCACAGAGTTGGTGGAACCCAAACTACCGCCCGATTTGTTGAAAGCGTAGCGAATGGAAGCAATCGTACGGTTGCGATTATCGGTCATCGCTTCAACAATGATTGCTACGTTGTGTGGGCCATACCCTTCATAGACAATCTCCTCGTAGTTATCACCTTCACCTTCTCCAGTTGCTTTCTTGATTGCCCGCATAATATTGTCCATCGGCATCGACTGACCTCGCGCATTCGCTACTGCAGTGCGTAACCGAGGATTGGCATCAATATCTCCACCCCCCGCTCGGGCCGCCACTGTAACCTCCTTGATCAATTTGGTGAAGAGCTTGCCTCGCTTTGCATCCTGGGCAGCCTTCTTGTGCTTGATTGTGCTCCACTTACTGTGTCCTGACATGATTTCCTATCCGATGATTTTACCGATCAGGTCATAGTCATGCGCTTCGGTGATCTCCACGGAGTGGAAGATTCCCGGACGCGCGTTACCCTCATTGATATAGACCAACTCATCTACTTCTGGTCCCTGAAACGCAGCCCTTCCCTGCAACAATAGCTCTATCTCTTCTGAATAACCGTCGACCAAGACAGGCAAGACCTATCCTAATCTAGCCTGATTACGTTGTTGGCTAACCTGGCGCTGTGCTTCCATCAGGCGTTGCTTGCGTTCGTGCTTAACCGCATTAGGAACAGGATCACCCAAGCGTGCTGAATGAACGAATATTGTCTTCTGGAGAATAGGTGAACACGCCCAAATGAGTAAAATTTCCTGCTGCCACAAATTCCAAGAGTTGTTCAAAGACCTCTTCTGTCTCTGTCGGGAAGCCAACAATGAAAGTTGTTCGCCAAGCTACCTCTGGAAGAATTCTTTTTACCTCCTGCATCTTCTGCTCGATCTGTAAACGATTGATCTTGTGGTTCATCTTGCGTAGGACATTGTCTTCAATGTGCTGGAAGGGCATGTTTAGATAGGCACAAAATCGCTTATCCGCAGCAAAGGCTGCTAAAACATCGCCTGTAAAGGTGTTGGGATAGCAGTAGAAGAGGCGAACCCAAAAATCACCCTCCAAGGCACTGATGGAACGCAGCAACTCTGCAAGTTCCAGCTGGCCTCGATCTCTACCGAAGGAAGAAGTGTCCTGTGAGATCAGATTGATTTCCTTAACCCCTCTGCTCACTAACTGTTGAATCTCGTTCACGATGGACGGGACACTACGGCTACTCAGCAATCCCCACAACATTGGAATGTTGCAGAAAGAGCACATATTAGAGCAACCTTCAGCAATCTTGACGTAAGCAAAATGACGAGGAGTGGACTGCTGCTTTTCCTGATCCTCAAATTGCTGGTAGTGTGGCTTGGGCTGCACAAAAGAAAGTTGCTTGCCTGGCTCTCTACACACCCGATCCAACAAGGGAACAATCTCACTAAAATCTTGAGAGCCTAGCAAAGCATCTAGTTCTGGAATTTCTTGCAGTAGGTCCTCGCGGTAGCGCTGGCTCAAACAACCGGCTGCCACCAACGTCGAACGGCGTCCAGTCTCTTGGTTCAAGCGTGAGTGTGTAGTGATTTTGGGAAAGGTGGTGGAGCATAATTTCTGAATCCACCCGGTTTTTCGAACAACCGAGCGTCTCGACATACACCTTGGCTCTTCTCACAGTGTAGGATACAGGCATAGGAAATGCCCGAGGCAAGATCAGACAGTTTTTTCTGTTTCTACTTCAGCCTTTGGCTTGTTGACCTGAGTGCTGACTTCTTCAAGTAATGATGGAGCTGGTTGTGGCTTGGCAGCTTTACGACTCTTAGGTTTTTTGAGGGCACTGAGTGCATCGTTTTCACTTCCAACTAACTGCACAATGGCCATTTCGGAAGCATCACCCAAACGGCGCTTGGCCAACTTGATCACACGGCAGTAGCCTCCGGGGCGTTCCTTGTAGCGCTCAGCTATCTCCCCAAAGAGGTTTTCCATCGCCAGTTTGCTTTTCACAAAGCGTAGGACCTGACGTCGGGCGTGCAGATCACCACGTTTGGCAAAGGTAATCATTTTCTCTAAAGGCGCACGAGCCTCTTTGGCTCGGGCTAGGGTACAAGTGACTTCCCCATTTTCGAGTATTGAAGTCACCATGTTGCGCATCATTGCTCGGCGGTGTGATGAGGAAACTCCAAGCTTTCTTCCAGCTTTCAAGTGTCGCATGGTCGATTACTCTTTCTTTGCTTTTTCAACAGGATTTGCGTCAGGGTCGAAGTTTTCCAGCTTCATTCCCAGCGACAGGTTCATAGCTGACAAAATCGTTTTGATTTCATTGAGCGATTTGCGCCCAAAATTCTTGGTTCGCAGCATCTCTGCTTCTGTTTTCTGCACCAGATCTGCAATGGTTTCGATTTTCGCATTCTGTAGGCAGTTGATGGAGCGAACAGAGAGTTCCAACTCACTGACACTGCGATAAAGATTATCGTTTGTCGGAGCTTCTTCAACGTCCAAATCCTCATCTGGCTCAACCCGTTTTTCCGGATCAAAATTGATAAAGACTTCCATGTGCTCTTTCATGATCTTGGCAGCATAAGCTACACTATCAATCGGATTGACTGCCCCAGAGGTCCAAACTTCCATGTCCAGTTGATCTTGCTCCTGCTCGTCGACTGTTTGAGTGGATATCTTATAGTTCACTCTCTTAATCGGCGAATGATTTGAGTCCAGATAGATCACGTTAACAGGTAGTTCTCTACTTTGGTTCTCCTCAGCTGTCACATAACCTTTATTCATCCGCACGTAAAGAGTCATGCTCAGCGTTGCATTCTCTTCCAAGTGAGCAATCTCACAATCTGGATTGAGAATCTCAGCCTTATTGAAGGTGGAGATATCCTCACCTCTCAATGTACAAGGGCCTTCACCAATCAATTCCAATTCGATAATATCGTCTTCAAATTGCTGAATATCAAGATTCTTGATATTCAGAATGATCTGGACAACATCTTCAAGAATTCCTGGCAGTTGAGTGAACTCGTGTGCAACCCCTTCAATCTGGACTGCGAAAACTGCACTTCCACGGATAGAGGAGAGCAATGTTCTCCGCAACATATGGCCAATGGTCAAACCAAAACCTGGCTCCAAGGCCCCTACCGCAAAGTGTCCGTACTCGTTGCTAAGGGTGTCAGCTTCCACTTTGAGCATTTCTTGCCAAAGCATTTCGCCAACATGAGTGGACGGACTTGCTGTATTTACAGCGCTGGCTGCTGATTCAGTCTCTTGCAGTTCTTCGTTCATTTTCTGGTCCATTAGGAGTACTGGTCAGAGAGACAGGGACAAACTCTGTCAGATTCGGCGCTGCTTTGGTGGTCGGCAACCGTTGTGGGGAACTGGGGTTACGTCCTGAATGCTGGTAACACGGACACCTTCAAATCCCGCTAGTGCGCGTAGAGCAGATTCACGACCCGAACCTGGACCTTTGACGCGGATCTGAACTTCTTTCAAACCATTATCAATCGCTTTTCGCATTGCGTCTTCAGCAGCTACTTTGGCAGCGAAAGGAGTGCTCTTGCGCGATCCTTTGAAGCCATGAAGTCCCGTACTCGACCATGAAATGATGTTGCCTCGGACGTCTGAAATACTGACGATCGTGTTGTTGAATGATGCTTGAATATGAGCGATGCCTTGCTCAATATTTTTTTTCTCTTTCTTTTTTCTTTTGACCTTGCTCATGAACTGCTCTTACTAAAGTTAGACAGAGAATTAACTATTTTTTCTTACGGCTGACTGCCAGCTTGCGCGGTCCTTTACGTGTTCGGGCATTGGTCTTTGTTCGTTGGCCACGAACTGGTAGGCCCTTACGATGTCGCAGTCCTCGATAATTTCCTAAGTCCATCAAGCGCTTGATGTTAAGGTTGATTTCCCGACGCAGATCGCCTTCCACCTGATGTACGCCCTCAATCGCACCACGCAGACGGGCAACTTCTTCGTCACTCAACTCTATTGTCTTGGTATCTCGGTCAATACCTGTTGTAGCGAGGATCTTATTCGCCGTTGGACGGCCAATTCCATAAATGTACGTCAGCGCAACCTCAATGCGCTTAGCTCTGGGTAAGTCCACACCGGATATTCTTGCCATGATCTCCTAGCGTAAGCGAAGTGTCTGTGCCTGCCCCGGACTACGGCGTTTACGGGTCTTCTTCATAAAGCCATCGTAGTTTTGGTTCAGCAGGAAGGATTCAATTTGGTTCACTAAGTCCAGTCCAACACCCACTACGATTAGTAGGGCTGTTCCACCAAACTGGAAGGGAACATTGAAAACAAATAATAGTATGCTGGGCAGGATACAGATTATCGATAGATAAACTGCTCCGCCAAATGTTAGCCGAGTCAATACAGCATTGATATATTCTGCTGTCTTTTTACCTGGGCGAATGCCAGGGATGTAGCCGTTATGACGCTTCATCTCGTCTGCAATCTTGACCGGATTGAATTGAATCGCCGTGTAAAAGAAGCAGAAGAAAAAGATCAACATCACGAAGAGCAGAGAGTGTAGCAGGCGACCGGGCAGCAGTTGATCACTGATTGCCTGAACCCAAGGCGTTGTTGTGAAACCAGCAATTGTGGCTGGAAACGCTAATATTGAGGAGGCAAAAATGGGTGGAATCACACCAGCAGAATTGATTTTCAGTGGAAGGTGCGAAGCTTGACCACCATACATGCGATTGCCCTGCATTCGCTTGGCATACTGTACAGGAATCTTGCGGTACGAAGTCTCGATGAAAACGACAGCGAAGATAACCACAACCATCAGGACTAATGTAATCAGCAGTACTAGGATAGGAATCTGTCCAGCTTGTACCAACTGAATTGCGTTGACGGTTGATCCTGGTATTTCAGCCACGATTCCGGCAAAGATGATGAGTGAAATACCATTTCCGATCCCACGTTCGTTGATTTGCTCACCGATCCACATCAAGAAAGCTGTGCCTGCTGTCAGCGTGATGATTGTCAACAGCCGGAAGCCCCATGGGTTCATTGTTGATATGACCACTGGCGATCCATCTGGAGCAGCCATACTTTCCAAACCAACGGCAATACCGAAGCCTTGAATCAAGCTGAGTAGTATTGTGCCGTAGCGAGTGTAGAGAGTGATTTTCTTGCGGCCTGCCTCACCCTCTTTGGAGAGACGTTCTAAGTAAGGAAAGACCACCGTCAGCAGTTGCATGATGATCGAGGCACTAATATAGGGCATTACCCCAAGCGCAAAGATCGTCAGACGTGCCAGCGCTCCACCCGTGAACATGTTGAAGAAGCGAAGGATGGAACCCTGCTGTGCTTCAAAGAAAGCGGTTAGTGCTGTGCCATCAATACCCGGAGTCGGGATGTGAGCCCCAATCCGGAACACCAGCAGCATTAGGACCGTGAAGATAATTCGGTCCCGTAGGTCTTCAATTCGGAAAATGTTTCGAACGATTTCAAGCATATTAGCCAATGGTCACCGTGCCGCCCGCAGCCTGAACCTTCTCAATCGCTGCTTCACTGGCT